>Ga0209638_1000405_pt1 | contig 28387 bp, 25 predicted proteins | sample BarGraNGADG00211_FD_184490 | JGI IMG/M metagenome (GOLD analysis project Ga0209638, IMG submission 184490) | Arctic peat soil microbial communities from Barrow, Alaska - Barrow Graham LP Ref core NGADG0002-211 (SPAdes) (version 2) | ecosystem: Environmental > Terrestrial > Soil > Wetlands > Peat...
GTGGTGAGGATAAATCCGGTTTTGGCGAAGAGATCGAGAAAAAAGGGGTCGTTATCGAAGAGAATCGGTAAATGATGCCTTGAGGGGTGCGTTGCGCTTCGCTTGTGGTTGCGGGGTAGTAAGGCGTATGTGAATTGTTGCAGAGGTCGTGATCAACCGAGGATTCCGGGCAGGGCGGCGTAATCGTCGATGATCTGTTCGGCGCCGGCCTGCAACAGCTCTTTGCGCAGGTTTTCCGGGTCGGCGGAGAAAAGAACCACCCCCACGCCCCGGTAGCCGGTTTTGGAGGACCGGGCCGCCTGCATGTCGTCGGGCATGTCTCCCAGGTAATAACATTCGTTGAACCCTTTGCCGATCAGGTAGGGGATCCGGTCGAGCATGTAGGGATCGGGTTTCTTCAGCGAGATCCGTTCGCCGCGCTCGGTAAAGATCCTCGCTTCCTCCCGCGTGCAATCATCCAGCGTGATCACAAGTTGAAAATATTTCCGCAGGTCGAAACGGTCCAGCGGAAAATCGGCCTCCGCCTGCGGGCGGCCGGTGGCGATGGCCAGGATATGATCACGGGCGAGATCCGCAATGATGGTCCTGTCCATCAGGAGCGTTTCCTGGTGGATCAGACCTTCTCCCCGGTAGAAGCGGGGCTGTCCGCCGTGCAGCATCGTGAAGAGCGACGGGCCGAGATAGATCTCCTGGAAGATCCGCTTGATCCGGTTGCCGGTGTCGACGTCGCCCTGATAACAGCTTGTCACGAAGGGGTCATGTCGCCTGCCGTAACGATCGAGGAGATCCATCAGCGGGCGGGGAGAGGCGTTCAGGAAATCGGTGAGATCCGACACGTCACATCGGCGAATCGTCTCTTCAGGGCCGGGGGAATGATCCGCCGATAACCGACCGGCGGGTGTTTTGACCAGTGCAAAAAGGAGATGGAGGGTCAGGGCGGTCAGGTCCCAGTCGTTGTTCAGGCCGCCGGTCTGTTTGAGTTCGGCGAGGTCCGTCAGCGGGAAGAGCGGATCGGGTAACTTCCCGAAGCCCCTTGCCCCATCGAAAAAAAGCCGCGCCGTTTTTCGAGCGGTCTCACGGTAGGAGCCGGAGACGTCGATCAGGACCCCGTCCATATCAAAAACGATCAGTTTCGGCAGTGCCATGGCTGTGCTTCATATTTCATGAATGCGGATCTGTCAAACCAATTCGAATGGACCGGCTTTTTGAAATATACTTTTCATTTGCTAATTCAACAAACAGGATGTATTGATTCACAGTTTGCAATCTCAGGACAAGGCTGACTGCGACGATTTCCAGCGAAGGACGGTAGATTTCGGCTACGCCAGTTGGGCGTGCCCGTTGAAGGTTCAAGGATTGCTCCGGTTTGACGAAGATGGGGAGTTCGTATTGAAACAGGCGGACCTCAAAAGCGGTCAACAGAACAAGGACGGTTGCGCGTTGCGAATATGTCTGATGACCTACCGGGGGAATCCGACCTGCGGGGGGCAGGGGGTTTATATCCAATACCTGAGCCGGGCTCTGAAAGAACTCGGACATGAGGTCGATGTTCTGTCAGGCCCTCCCTATCCGGAGCTTGCAGAAGGCATTGCTCTCTACAAGATTCCCGGTTTGGATCTTTACAACCCGGAACACCTCTTCAAAGTCAGGAAGATCCGGGATCTGGCCTCGTTGGTCAACCAGTTCGAATTCATCAGCATGTGTTCGGGGGGATTTCCCGAACCGTTTACATTCGGAATCCGGGCCCACCGCCACCTGCGCAAACGGCAAAAAAAATATGACATCGTTCACGACAATCAGAGCCTTTCTTATGGTCTGCTCGGTATCGTCCGGAGCGGCTATCCGACGGTGGCCACCATCCACCATCCGATTACCGTGGATCGCGATGCGGAGATCGGGGCGGCGGACGGCTGGCTTCGCAGAATGAAGGCGAGACGCTGGTACGCGTTTTTGACCATGCAGAAGCGGGTTTCAAGACGCCTTTCGCACATCATTACGGTTTCCAACTGTTCCCGGGCGGACATCGGACGGGAATTCCGGATCCCCGCCGAAAGGTTCCGCGTGGTTCCCAACGGGATCAATTTGGACTGCTTTTACCCGCTGAACGGAATCAAGAGGTCGGATCACCAGATCCTGGTGACGAACAGCGCCGATACCCCGCTGAAAGGTCTCCGTTATCTTCTCGAAGCGGTGGCGGAGATCCGCCGGGAAAGAGAGATTCGTCTTGTGGTGATCGGCAAACCCAAAACGGATGGGGTGATCGAACGGCTGGTCGCAGAGCTTTCCCTGGGCGATACGGTCCAATTTACAGGGCGGATTACCCATGAAGAATTCGCGCGACATTACGCCGAGTCAACCATGGCCGTCATTCCCTCCCTTTATGAGGGGTTCGGCATGCCTGCCGGAGAGGCGATGGCCTGCGGCGTGCCGGTGATCAGCACCTCGGGCGGCGCCCTGCCCGAGGTGATCGGGGATGCCGGAATCCTGGTTCCGCCGGCGGACAAGTTGGCGCTGCGGGAGGCCATCCTTGCCCTTCTGAACGATCCGGAAAGGCGCCGGCGTCTGGGTGAGGCGGGACTGGCGCGGGTAAAGAACTCACTTACCTGGCGGCATGCCGCACAGAAAACCGTGGAGGTCTACCGGGAGGCGATCGATGCTCACCGTCGACTTTAAGCAGATCCCGCTGCGGCCGGGGATGCGCGTTCTGGATGCCGGCTGTGGAGGAGGCCGGCATCTCTGTGATGCGTTTCGAACAGACGGCGTTGAAGTTGCCGGCGTGGATCTCGGATGGGATGATCTCTGCAAGGCGAGAGGATATCTCTCCCTGATGGCGCGTGAATCCAAAGGCCGCTGGCTGATCTCCCGGGCCGATGTCACCAAACTTCCGTTCGCCGAAGGCGTTTTTGATGTAGTGGTCTGTTCAGAGGTCCTGGAGCATGTCGAGGACAGCCGGACCGCCGTTTCGGAGCTGGTCCGGGTCCTCAAGCCCGGTGGGGACCTGGTTGTCACCGTTCCTCGCTTTTGGCCGGAGAGGATCTGCTGGGCGATTTCGACCGCTTATCACCACGAGCCCGGCGGCCACATCCGAATCTATAAGAAAGGGGAGTTGCTCCGTCTGATGGAGGCGGCGGGTACGCGTTGCTGGCGAATACGCTACCGGCATGGTCTTCATGCGCCCTATTGGTGGCTTAAATGCCTCGTGGGGCACAAGAATGAAGCCTTTCCGCTGGTCAAGGCGTACCGGAAATTCCTCGAATGGGACATCATCCGGCACCCCCCGCTGACGGCCATGATCGATCGGATACTGAATCCCCTGATCGGCAAGAGCATGATCTTCTACCTGAAAAAAGGATACCGCTGATGGAACTTCCCCTTTCGCAAAGCCTTGTCCGGCCGTCCATCGATGTGGGCGCCATAGCGGATTTTATCGCCGGCGTGCAGAAACCGAATGGCGAGATACCGTGGTCCGCCGGAGGGAAAACCGATCCCTGGGATCACGTGGAAAGCGCCATGGGACTCAGTGTTGCCGGCTGCCTCCGGGAAGCGGAGCGGGCCTATCAATGGATGGCCGCGACCCAGCTTTCCGACGGGAGCTGGTGGTCGGCAACCCGGGATGGTGTGCCGGAGGACAGAACCCGGGACAGCAACGTCTCGTCCTACATCGCCGTCGGGGTTTACCATCATTACCTGATCACCCGGGAGAAGCGTTTCCTGAGGCGTTTGTGGCCGACATTGAAGGCGGGAATCGATTACGCCGTCGGGCTCCAGGCGGTTACCGGTGAGGTCGCCTGGGCCAGGAACAGCGAAGGGGTGGTCGATGCGATGGCCCTGCTGACCGGTTCCAGCTCGGTCTATATGAGCCTCAAATGTGCGATCGCCGTTGCTTCCCTTCTGGGGAAAAACCGTTCGGATTGGCAATCGGCTCTGAAGAGGCTCGGAGAGTCGATCCGCCATCGCCCCAGCCTGTTCAACATGATGAAGGCGCGATATTCGATGGATTGGTATTACCCTGTCCTCTGCGGCGCGGTTCAGGGCGCCGAAGCCCGAAACAGGATCGACCGGTCCTGGGAAAAGTTCGTTGTTCCCGACTGGGGGGTCCGTTGCGTCTGCGATCAGCCGTGGGTGACCACGGCCGAGGCGTCGGAACTGGTCTTGACGTTGGCGGCGATGGGGGATCGCGAAAGAGCCGCTATCGTCTTCAACTGGATCTGCGACAAGCGGTATGACGACGGCGCCTACTGGATGGGGGTGACCTTTCCGGACGGCGTGATCTGGCCGGAGGAAAAAACCTCCTGGACGGCGGCGGCGGTGCTTCTCGCTTACGATGCCATCCACGACATCACGCCGTCCGGGCAGCTCTTCAGCCATGGCTTCTGGGAGAGGAATCCCCATCTCAGCTCCGGCAAAGAATCGTGTGCGGGTATGGTCTTCGATCGGCATAAATCCGCCCTTGAAAGATCCGGAGGTTGATTTCCGTGCGGAGAGATCATCGTCCCTACATCCTCAAGCGCCTCGATCTGAATTTTCAGAAGTGGTACGTGGAGCGATTTCTCCGCCCCCAGTTTGAGGGTCTCGGCCGGGGATGCACCTTCATGAAACCCTGGCATGTCGAGATCTTCGGCGGACCGGTCACGTTGGGTAACCATGCCACCGTGATCGCCACGCCGGACCGGAAAGTGCGGCTGACCGTCTGGTCCGCGCTGGGGGGGGAGGGGAGAATCGAGATTGGAAACTGCTGTCTCATCTGTCCCGGCGTCCGGATCAGTGCCGCTACGGAGATCGTGATCGGGGAGAGTTGCATGCTGGCCCAGGGGGCCTTTGTGACCGATTCGGACTGGCATGGCGTTTACGACCGGAGCCTTCCGATCGGCCATACCATTCCCGTCCATATCGGGGACAATGTCTGGATCGGAGACGGCGCCATCGTGTGCAAGGGGGTCCGGATCGGAGAGAACAGCATCATCGGCGCCGGCGCCGTGGTGGTCAAAGATATCCCGGCCAATGCAGTCGTAGCGGGAAATCCGGCTGCCGTCGTAAAATATCTCGATCCCGGCAAGCCAATGAAGACGCGCGCCGACTGGCTGGCCGATCCGGGGGCACTCGCCGCCCAGTTCGAAGAGATCGACCGTCATTTCATGAAAGACAACAGTTGGCTGGGTTGGCTCCGGTCGTTCATCTTTCCCAGAAAGGGAGATTGACCGGCCAAGAAATCCGGCTACGGGACCATCATATGAATACCGGAGAATTGCCCATGAGAGTTGCCATTGTCGCGCCGCCCTATCCCCTCGAAGAGGCGCCCGCGCCGCCGCTCGGCGTGACCTATGTCGCCGCCGCCTTCGAGGCAGCCGGCGCCGAGGTGCGGATTTTCGATTATATCGTCAGCCGATACACGCCGGAAAAACTACGGGCGCATATCGACTCTTTCCGGCCCGATGTCCTTGGAGCGACCTCTGTAACGCTCAATTTCCCGGGTGCCGCGGAGATCGTCTGCGAGGCCAAACTACATCGTCCCTCGCTGATCACCCTGATGGGGGGACCGCATGTATCCTTTTCCGCCGAACGGACGCTGAACGACTATCCCGGGATCGATCTGATCGTGGCCGGGGAAGGGGAGAGAACCATAGCCGAATTGATGACCGAGGGGCTGAATCCCGAAAAATGGGGAGAGATCCGCGGGCTGGTCTTCCGGCGTAACGGCCATGTCGTCATCAATGAGCCGCAGCCCTTCATCGACGATCTCGATACCCTTCCCCTTCCCGCACGTCATCTTTTGCCGCTGTCCCGTTATCAGGCCCTCGGTTATTCGATCAGCATCATCACCTCACGCGGCTGTCCCTATTCCTGCATCTTCTGCCAGGGACGCCGTATGGTCGGGAACCGGGTCCGGCTGAGGAGGGCCTCTCTGGTTGTTGACGAGATCGAGGAGATCCTCTCCTACGGCATCGACCGGATCAATGTGGCGGATGACCTGTTCGTCTCCAGCCGCGGGAAGGTCAAGGAAGTTTGCGACGAGATCCTCCGCCGCGGCCTCCGGTTTGGGTGGAGCGCCTTCGCCCGCGTGAATACCGTCGACCTGGAAACCTTGAAGCTGATGCGCGAGGCGGGCTGCGACAGCGTGAGCTTTGGCGTTGAGACGGGAAATCCGGAGATGCTGAAGCTGATCCGCAAGGGGATTACCCGGGATCAGGTCCGGCATGCGGTTTCCCTCTGCCGGGAGGCGGGGATCATTGCCCACACCTCGTTCATCGTCGGCCTACCCGGCGAAACGGCGGAGACCCTTCGGGAAACGGGGGAGTTCGCCGCAAGTCTCGGTTCGCTGTATGGGTATCATTTCCTGGTCCCCTTTCCCGGGACGACGGTCCGCGAGGAGGTGGAGAGGTACGATCTGGAAATCCTGACCGATGACTGGACCCGGTATGACGCGAACAGCGCCATTGTGCGGACTGCCGCCCTTTCTCCGGAGGAGATGAACCGTTTCGTGGCGGATTTCGAATGCATGATCACAAAGGCCTGGGAAGAGATGGTTCAGGGATACCATGACCGCACCAACACCCCGGGGATTGACATGCAGGTCGAAGGTCATTTCCGGATGAAGCTGGTCTATCGCCTGCTTTCGGAAGACCTGATCGAAAAATGGGGCGCCATCCCGGCGCCGGATTCTACCGAAAGTACGGAACTTCTGCAGGAAGAGCTTTGCCGGCGCATCGAGGAAGCGACCGGCGTCGAAGGTGGGCTCATCCGTGCGACGATCCAGGGATTCGTCGAGAAAGATTACATCCGTGCCGTGATCTCCGGCGGAGAATGCCTCTGGCACTGGACGCACAACAACCACGTCGACCGTCTGTATGCGGAGCCGGAATCAGCCGCGGATATTGGCCCAGCACATTCTTGAGCGGTCGGTGAGAAGGCCGGGGTCAGCCCTCCGCAGAACGCCCAGCGTCCCCGTCAGCGGAAGCTCCTCGAAAAGGCCGGAATCGAGGGCCATGCCGTAGACACACCAAGGCGCCTGGCCCCCCTTCTTTGGATCGGGGAAGATGTCATGGATGACCAGATAGCCGCCGGGCATGAGGTGTGAGACCCAGGCGCTGTAATCGATGAAAGCCGCCTCAAAGGTGTGGCCCCCATCGATGAAGATCAGGCTGAGCGGCGTGGCCCAGAGGCGGGCGACGACCGCGGAACGGGAGACGAGCGGAACGACCGTATCCTCAAGGGAAAGATTCCGGATCGTTTTTCGGAAGGTGGGGAAGGTATCGATTTGCCCCGTAGCCGGATCCAGGAGCTCCGGATCGAAGTACTCCTGCCCGGGTTGCTGCTCCTCCGAACCCTCATGATGGTCGAGCGAAAAGAGGATCCCCCCTTTCTCTTTGCATCCCATCCCCAGATAGGCAGCCGAACGGCCGCAATAACTGCCGATCTCCAGGCAGGGGCCGCGCCCGGAAGCCTCCCGGGCCAGTTCATACAGGCGAACGGACTCCTCTTCGGCCATGAAGCCCTTGAAATGCATTCTCTTTAATTCATTGACATCCATGGCTCTTGGCCTTTCTTTCCGGTAAATGGATTTCCGCAATGTGTTGAAGAATATACAATTCCGATCTTCGAAAGGCAAGTGCCACGGTTCTGTAAATAAGTCCTATCATTTTTTTGAAATTTCCGCTTGACCATATCAATATATAGTAGTATTACAAAACCCAACCCCAATATGTTGCGGTTATCAACAGGTTTGCGATTATATGAAATCATCTTAAGGAAGAGGAGCTCTGCATGCACACAAAAATCAAGAAGAGGGACGGCCGCCTGCTGAAGTTCAACGCGGAGAAGATCACCAGCGCCATCGCCAAGGCAGGCGCGGCAAGCGGTGAATTTGATCATGCTGTCGCAAAGACACTGACCATCCGCGTTCTGAATCTGGCGGAAAAGATCTTCGACAACCGTATCACGACGGTTGAGGAAATTCAGGACATCGTGGAGGAGGTTCTCCTCTCGTCCTCGTATCGAAAGACGGCGAAGGCCTACATCATCTATCGCGAGCAGCATGCCCGTCTCCGGGAAATCACCAACAAGATGGAGGTGGATCTGGTCGATCAGTATCTCAAAAAGATGGATTGGAAGATTCACGAAAACAGCAACATGGATTACTCTCTCCAGGGGTTGAACAATTACATCTCCTCCGAGGTCAGCAAGGTCTACTGGCTTAACGAGATCTATTCTCCGGAGATCCGTCGGGCACATACAGAGGGAGATTTCCATATCCATGACCTCAGCCTGCTTTCGGTCTACTGCGTGGGCTGGGATCTGTTCGATCTTCTCATGGAGGGCTTCCGCGGCGTCTCCGGCAAGGTGGAGAGCAAACCGGCCAAGCATCTCCGCAGCGCGCTGGGCCAGGTGGTCAATTTCTTCTACACCCTTCAGGGAGAGGCGGCCGGAGCGCAGGCCTTTTCCAATTTCGACACGCTGCTCGCCCCCTTTATCCGTTACGACAAGCTGAGCTTTCAGGAGATCCGGCAGGCGCTCCAGGAATTCATCTTCAACATCAATGTCCCAACCCGGGTGGGTTTCCAGACGCCCTTTACCAATGTTACGCTGGATATCACGGTGCCCCGCTACTATGCCGACAAGAACGTCATTGTCGGCGGCGCACCGCAGAAGGAGACCTATGCGGAATTTCAGGAGGAGATGAACCTTTTCAACAAGGCATTTCTCGAGGTAATGGCGGACGGCGATGCAAAGGGGCGCGTTTTTACCTTTCCGATCCCCACCTACAGCATCACAAAGAATTTCAACTGGGATGACCCGAAATTCGAAGGCCTCTGGGAAATGACCGCAAAATATGGCGTGCCCTATTTTTCCAATTTTATCAATTCGGACATGGATCCGGAAGACGCCAGAAGCATGTGCTGCAGGCTGCGGATCGACAACCGGGAACTGCACAAACGGGGAGGGGGGCTGTTCGGTTCGAATCCCCTGACGGGTTCCATCGGGGTGATTACCATCAATATGCCCCGAATCGGTTATCTGTCCGATACGGAAGAGGCGTTCATGGGGCGGCTTGAGAAATTGATGGCCACGGCCAAAGAGAGCCTTGAAATCAAAAGAAAGGTGCTGGAAAAATTTACCGACGGGAACCTCTATCCCTATACGAAACACTACCTCCGGAATGTCAAGGAGCGGTTCGGCGAATACTGGAAAAACCATTTTTCCACCATTGGCCTCCTGGGGATGAATGAGGCCTGCCTCAACCTCCTCGGTCAGGACATCACGACCCCGGAAGGACAACGGTTTACAAAAAAGGTACTCGATTTCATGCGCAACCATCTGGTCCTCTTCCAGAAGGAGACGGGAAACAATTACAATCTGGAATCAACGCCGGCGGAGGGAACCTCCTATCGTCTTGCCCGAATCGATAAGAAGAAATATCCGGAGATCCTCTGCGCCAACGAGGAAAATTGCCGGACGAAAAAGGCGGAACCCTTCTATACGAATTCCACGCAACTTCCCGTCAACTATACCGATGATGTCTTTGAGGCTCTCGATCTGCAGGACGAGATCCAGTCCAAGTACACCGGCGGAACGGTTTTCCACACCTTTGCCGGCGAGCGGATCTCGGATCCCCGGGCCGTGAAGACCCTGATCAAGAAGATCTGCACAAATTATCATCTCCCCTACCTGACATTTACCCCCACCTTCAGCATCTGCCCGTCGCACGGCTATCTGAACGGGGAGGTCTCCACCTGTCCGACCTGTAAAGATTCCTGCGAAATCTACTCCCGTGTGGTGGGATATCTCAGGCCGGTCAAGCAATGGAATAAGGGAAAGCAAGCGGAGTTCGACCTCAGAAAAGAATACAGGTTTTGAACGATGAGGATTGGGGGGCTGCAGAAAATTTCACTGATCGATTACCCCGGTCGAATCAGCGCCATTGTCTTTACACAGGGATGCAACTTCCGTTGTCCCTACTGTCACAACCCTGAACTTGTCGATCCCGCTCAATACGGGCCGATTCTGCCCGAGGAGGAGGTGTTCTCTTTTCTGGAAAAGAGGAGGGGAAAACTGGAAGCCGTCACCGTGACCGGCGGGGAGCCTACACTACAAACGGATTTGGAACAATTTCTGCAAAAAATAAAAAAGATGGGGTATCTCGTCAAGGTGGATACCAACGGATCGAATCCAACCATGCTGGAGAGGTTGATCCGCAGACGATGGGTCGACTATCTGGCCTTGGACGTCAAGGGCCCTCTCCATAAGTATGGACAAATTGCAGAAGCCAGGGTTGAAACCGCAAAGATCCTAAGAAGCATAGAACTGGTTACCTCTTCCGAAATCGAACATGAATTCCGGACAACCGTCGTCCGTTCTCAGCTCGACAAAGAAGACCTGATTGCAACCGCAAAACTGCTGAAAAGGGGATTGTATGTTCTGCAGTCCTTTGTCCCTGCGAAAAGCCTGGATCATGAATTTCTGACTGAAATATCTTATTCGCCTGAGGAATTTGCCGACATTCAGAAAAATCTGGAAAGTAAACGTCTCCGAGTTTTCATCCGTTGACGAAAGATCCGAGTTACTTCATAATGCACTTGATGAAGGTCGTATTCGGACAGTTCAAAGACGGAAAGCAGGTGATATATGGGCGAAAGGGCTAAAGACTTCCCCGATCCGGTGGGCGGCACTCCTCTCAACCACCTGAACGGGCACGGGGAGGCGGAGACTCGGGAATTCAGCGAAATTCAGTTCGAACAGATCCGAAGGCTGACAAGGATCGGTACGGCGCTTTCGGCGGAGCGGAATATCGAGCGTCTGTTCGAAATGATCGTCGAAGAGGCACGGGAATTCACCGGCGCCGACGGCGGGACGCTCTACATCATGTCCGACGATGAAACCGCACTGCAATTTGCCATTGTGCAGACGGAGGCCCTTCATGTCCGGATGGGGGGGACCGGGGGGAAGATCACCTGGAAGCCGGTCCGGTTGCTGAATTCCGAAGGATTACCGAACCACGGAAATGTATCCGCCCATGTCGCGTTGACCGGGGATACCGTCAATATCCCTGATGTCTATAATGCGGAGGGTTTTGACTTCCAGGGGACAAGAAATTTCGACGCCCAGACCGGGTACCGCTCCAAATCGATGCTCGTGGTTCCCATGAAAAACCATGAAAATGATATCATCGGCGTTCTGCAGTTGCTGAATGCACGAGATGAAGAACGCAACGAGGTTGTTTCCTTCTCCGCGGAATGCCAGGAAATGACGGAATCCCTCGCCTCCCAGGCCGCCGTGGCCCTTTCCAACAACCGCCTCATTCATGACCTCGAAGCCCTGATGGAATCATTTATCCGCGCCATTGCGACAGCCATCGATGAAAAGTCGCCCTATACCGGAGGGCATGTCCGGCGCGTGGCCGACCTGACGATGGCCATCGCCCGGAAGATCAATGATGCGACGGATGGTCCATATGCGGATGTTCGGTTTTCGGATGATCAGATGAAGGAATTGCAGACCGCGGCATGGCTCCACGACGTGGGGAAGGTAACAACGCCCGAGTGCGTGGTTGACAAGGCAACGAAGTTGGAGACCATCTTCGACCGGATCGAGCTCCTGCGACTCCGCTTTGAATTGTGCGGATTGCAGGCCAGATTGAGAAGGTTGAACAAAGATGCTGATTTCGAATCGGCGGCGACCGACAACGATGATGGGATTGAACCCATCCTCCGGGAGGAATTCCGTTTTCTGTCGGAGGCCAACCGCGGAAGCGAACGGATGTCGGATGAGATGATGGACCGGGTACGGACCATCGCCGGCAGAACCTGGAAGCTGGACGGCAAAACGGAACCGCTGCTCTCGCCCGAGGAGGTGGAAAAGCTGAACATCCGCCAGGGGACCCTGTCCGCGAGGGAAAGGGCGATCATCCAGAATCACGCCACGATGACCTACAAGATACTCTCTCAATTGCCGTTCCCCAAGAAGCTGAGACATGTGCCCGATTATGCGGCAGCCCATCACGAAACACTGAACGGAAAAGGCTATCCGAGAGGCCTTAGCGCCGCCCAGATTTCCCTTCAGTCTCGAATCCTGGCCCTGGTAGACGTATTCGAGGCGCTGACGGCGAAGGACAGACCCTACAAGAAGGGAAAAACTCTTTCCGAGGCCATGCACACCCTGAAGATGATGGTGAAGGACGGGCACATCGATCCGGATCTTTTTGCGTTGTTTCAAAAAGAAGAGATCCCCCTGGACTATGCCCGTCGTGAATTGAGTCTCCAGCAGAGCCATTCCGAAGGTTAAGGCGCTGCATCCTCCGTTTTGATCCTCTCCCCAAGGCGTTTGTCTAATCGTTTCCAATCGATGTGATAGTGATGGTTGGCAAGGCTGTTCCAGAAAAGCTTTCGGTAATTCTCAGAGTGAAAATGCTGCTGGAGTAGATCCGTCAGCGGACGGACCTGATAATCGATTTCCCATGATGCCTCTTGCTGCAACGACGTCCCGCCCAGACAGTCCAGTGCTACGGCCCAGGAAACGTCATTAAGATTAAATTCTTCGGTGTCCCGGATCAGGGCTGTCAACTGTCCCTCCTGAACCGGATTGTAACATTTGAAAAGCCTGTGGTAGACGACGGCGGCATGAAAAAACCGCGGATGGATGGCGATCCCGTCTTTCCCGATCCGCATCCCGATCAGAGAGATGAGTTCGAGAATTTCGCGGCTCATGCCAAGGCCGGGAAAGCGTTGATCGGGAAGGGGAGGACGTTCGGGTGAAAAGGGGGCCGTCGGGTTCTGCATGCACAACCACTCCACCATGAGAACAGGGAAATAGTGGCCGCGATGCGGGGTCTCTTTTGGATGGGGCGCTTCGAGAATCCCGTCACGCAAAATCATTTCAATCAGGGTGTGTCTTTCATCTTCGATATCCCCGAAATATACCCGCAGGCGCTGCCGGTAGGGATCATCGAGATTGATCGCAATTTTCGGTTCGGTGAACCCTTTTTCATGAAGGAGAGCAAACAGGCCATACTCTTCAAAGACCCGGATCAGACCTCCATGGGAATAATGCTTCAAGAAAAGGTCGGAAATCCTGGAACCCCTTCCGCCGTGGAAGAGATCCTCTCCGATCGCTTCCGGGTGTTCCTCGCTGACCAGGATCAGGTCCTTTGGCGCCAGCTTTTGAAAGATCTTCTGATATCGCTTTTCAAACCCTGTGGAGCTTCGGTTCACCGTCATGATGGGACAGGTCGTACGGTGGAAGATGCGGTCCCTGAAGATACCGGTGGGGATGATGCCTAAGTCGCCGCTATGGGTTACGCCCATTACAACCATATCGGTATCGCCCTCATGAATCCTTCCGAGGACGGCCTCTTCAGGATTACCGACGATCAGACGGGAAGAAACGTGCAGTTCCGTTTGCAGCGTCCGTGCCTTCTCAACGAGCCGTTGCACCCGTACGGCGGGATCATCTTCCCCATGGCGCCTGTTGTTCCGATTGTTTTTACCGGGTTCATCAACGACATGCAGGATGATCAATTCGGCGCCGCTTTTCCCTGCAAGGGCGGCCGCATCGGGCAGCGCCCGGCTGGAGGATTCTCCCGAACCGCTGAGATAGAGAATTTCCCGGAGCGATGCGGGTTCAGCGTCATTCGTGTTCAGTTGTGATTCACGGCGGTCCCGATGAAACGCACCGGGATGTCGCGTCTGGCCGGAAGCCGAAGGGAGATGCTTTACGGTGATGACGGGACAGGAGGCCTTTTGAATCGTCCACCAGGAGATACCTCCGGGGAACCACTCTTCCAGTCCTGATAAACGCCGGCTCCCCTGAACGATCCAGTCGGGGCGGAGAGAATCGGCCGCCTTCAGAATTTCTTGCAGGACAATCCCTTTTGCAAGTTTCCAGCTATGACGGAGATCTCCGAGTGGCAGATCCGATTGGAATGCCGAAATCTTTTCGTCGGCATGGCGCCTATCTTCCGGGGAGATCTCATGCCGTTCGCGACCCTCGAGAGCTTTCGGGAAAAAGAATTTGGAGATGAACGCAGAAGAGGGGAGACAATGAAAAAAAATGATCTCTGCCCGAAAATAGCGGGCGAGACGTATGGCCAGGAAAGCCGGTTCAGCAAACGCAAGATCAACCGGCACCAGAATTTTTTTTATCATAATGGGCCGAAACGCTTCATGATAATCAGTTTATTTGTGCAGCAGTGAATCGATTTCCTTCTGAATCTCTTTTGCTTTCGGAGCATTCCGGGAAAATTCCTTCAGGGCTGCCTTGAAGTGAAAGAGGGCGCTCTCCACTTTGCCCTTTTTCTTGAAAAAGAGACCGAAGTAGTAATGTGAATCGCCGGCCTCGCCTGTCTTACCGTAAGCCGTAGCCAGGTTGAAGTAGCTTTCCGGATCATCCGGACGTTGCTCCTCCAGCTTCTTGAACAGGCTGAGCGCGTTTTGCATATCACCCAGGGCCAAAAGGGTCTTTCCAAGGTAAAGGTTTGCAGTCAGGTCGTCGCTCTGGAGTTCGGTTGCGCGGCGAAGATTCTTCCGGGCTTCATTGAATTGTCCAAGCTTGAACAAGGTGATTCCCAGATCCCGAAGAATATCCCAATCAGTCGGGGCAAGGCGGACAGCTTCCCGGAAATGTTCGATTGATTCCGTGACCATTCCCAATTTGTCCTCGGTGATGGCCAGACCGTAGAGGGCATCCGTATCATCCGGGTGCTCCTTCAGCGCCTTCTGAAAATAGTGAATATTGACATCGGGCGGCTTTCCGTCAAGAAGCAGAATGGTCTGTATCCGCATCAAATTGCCGATGATCTGATCCGCACCCCCCTTGTTGTATGTGGTCTGGAGCAGGGCGTCGATGTAATGGCTCCTCTCATCGGTTCCGGGATGGGTCAAAAAATAGGAGGGGATGATATTGGAGTAATACTCATAACGTCTCATGATCTTCAGAAAATCGAGCATGAATTTACCATCATAGCCGGCGGCAACGAGATAGGTGAGACCCATCCGGTCGGCCGATTCCTCCTGTTCACGGCTGTACTTCAGAGAAAGGGACGTTGCCGCGGCCAAGGAAAATCCGGTTACCGCCGCGGTCAGCTCCCCTCCGCCTCCCAGAAACGCGCCGGCAAGGATGGCGGCCAGCGTTGAGATGTTGATTTTCTGCGACTTGTCTACGATTTCCGCGATATGCCGGCCGTTGACGTGGGCGATTTCATGTGCGAGAACCCCGGCCAGTTCGCCTTCATTTTCAACAAGGTTGATCAGGCCCTGGTTGACGTAAACATATCCCCCCGGTGTGGCAAATGCGTTGATTGCCGAGCTCTGGATGATTGAAAATTTAAATTCGAAGGGAGCCCTGTCGCTGTGCGCGAGGATCCGCTCGCCCAAAAGGGTCAGGAAGGTGTTCGCCCGTTCATTCTGCAGAATAAACCGGCCCTTCGCAAGTTTATCGTAGAATTCCTTTCCCAGCTTTTTTTCATCTTCGAGTGTGAAGGAAGCCAGGGCCGGCCGCGGCAAACTGCCCGCAAGCAGACCAAGCAAGAAAAAAAGCAGAACCCATTTTGGGGCTGTATGATTTGGTTGCATCATCAATGGATCGCTTTGAACCTCTCCTCGGAACAATGTTTATTGCCATGATGGCATCCTACCCTTTTTCCGCGATGCAATCAATATTCACATTTACGGCAACTGTTCATCGTCATCATGGGTTGCGAGGCGGAATCTTTTTTGCCGTTGTAAACTTGTGGGATAGGTTTGTGTATGATATAGACCCGAAAAAAATGGGGGCGGAACATTGAAAAAGGAGCTGATTCACACCAGAAAAATTGCGGTCAATTGCTACGAAACGGATGAGGATCGGTTGATTGTTGAAGGCATTTTACTCGATGAGAGGCTCTTTCCCTTTATGATTCATGCAGTGAATGAACGACGCGAGGCGGGTCCGATGCATCATGTCGCCCTGACCATGGAACTCTCCCTTCCAGGTATGGAGATCCTTTCGGTGAAGACGGAGATGCCGGTTGTGCCGGATACCGGCTGTCGTGAAATCCAGCAGAGGATGCAAAAACTCACCGGTCGTTTCATCAGACCCGGATTCACGAATGAGGTCAGGGATCTGTTGGGCAAAGCCGAAGGTTGCCTTCACCTGACCAATCTCCTTCTGGCGATGAGCTCCGCTGCCGTTCAAGGGTTGTGGACCCTGGTCAGCCGTGTACGAGATGGGAAAGCCCCGCCGCTGCCAAAAATGGACGGCTCCATTCTTGTAAACAGTTGCTACATGTGGCGCGAAGGCGGTCCTTTCGAGGAGAAAATCCGTCAGCGCCTGATGGAAACCAAGGGGAAACGGCGATGATGATGTCAACCATGATCCGGATAAAACAGTCCCCTTTTTTTCACAGGCTATATTACGGCGGACCGGTTCTCGTCTACGCCGGCCTTATTTTTTTTCTCTCCTCCCTGTCCCAATTTCCGGAGACGGTTCCCTCCTTTTTCGGCTTTGATAAGGTCGTCCATTTTGTCGAGTATTATATTTTCGGCTGGCTTCTCTATCGATGGTTTTCATCGCCGGATTGGGTTTGGGGACGCCGGGGTGTCCTGCTCATGACGCTCCTCGTCGGGATCGGCTATGCTGTGGGAGACGAGTGGCATCAGTCGTTTGTTCCCGGCCGTGACGCATCGTTTTTCGACGCATTGTTTGATGCGGCAGGCATTGCGGTGGCTGCGGCAACATATCCGTTCATCTTTAGGAAATTATTCAGAATAAAATGAATTCACCGAGGAAAGTGGCCCCATGAACAGACGTCCCGTCGTCACGATTGACGGTCCGGCCGGCGCCGGCAAAAGTACGATCAGCAAACTCCTCGCGTCCCGCCTCTCTTTCTTTTATCTGGATACCGGCGCCCTTTACCGGGCGTTCGCGTACCGACTGAAATGCGAGGGCTGGGATGGTACGGAGCAGGAGATTGCAGACATATGCCGGAAGATGAAGGTCGGATTGAAAAATGAGGCAGGAAGATTCCGCGTTCTCGTCGATGGCGAAGATGTGTCGGAAAAGATCCGGACCGAGGAAATCGGTCTACTCGCCTCGAAAATTTCCGCGATTCCGCTGCTTCGGAAGCACCTTCTTCCTGTCCAGCGGGAGATGGCCGCGGTCGGAGGGGTTGTTGCCGAAGGCCGCGATATGGGAACCGTCGTTTTTCCAGAGGCCGAGATCAAATTCTTTCTGGATGCATCGATTGCGGAGAGGGCGAAGCGGCGATATCTTGAACTGGTTGAAAAGGGACAACCGGTCATTCTGAAGGATATTGAAAATGACCTGATCCGCCGCGACCGTCAGGACCGTGAGCGCTCCGTAGCTCCTCTTGCCGTACCCACGGATGCCGTTGTGATCGATTCCTCCGATAAATCCGTATCTCAAGTGGTAGAGATCATGATCGCCGTAATCGAAAGGCGCTACCCGCTTGCGAAACCCTTTTCAGAATGACCCCAAGATCACTGTTTTTTTACCTGAATTCGCTTGATATTTCAAAATTGGTGTGTTAGAAAACCAGAAGTTTATAGAACCAAAATCTTTCAGGGGGTATGGGTTGAATGGGTAACGATGATAACTTAATCTCAAATCAGGAAGCAGGCAAGGAAACGGGAGAAGAAAAAAAAGCGGAAATCGCTGGCGATTCTTCCCAGGGCCAGGAAGAGGATTTCGCCTTCAAGGAGCTTTACGAACAGAGCCTGCAGTCCGTTCAAATGGGCGGCGTTTTAACCGGCAAGGTGGTGCAGATCAACGCGGACACCGTTATGGTCGATGTCGGATGGAAGACGGAAGGATATATTCCGGCAAGGGAACTGCGCGATGATCAGGGTAATATCACGCTCAACGTCGGGGATGAGATCGAGGTTCTCGTGGATCGCCGCGATCAGGATGGAAACCTCGTCCTTTCAAGAGACAAAGCCGCTAAAATCAAGATTTGGGATGATGTGAAACTCGCCTGCGAGCAGAATACCCCCGTCAAGGGAACGGTCATTGAAAGGGTGAAGGGTGGACTTTCCGTGGATATCGGCATCCCCGCCTTTCTTCCCGGATCCCAGGTGGATATCCGCCCGGTTCGAGACCTTGACCGCTATGTCGGTCAGTCCTTTGAGTTTAATATTTTGAAGTATGATCGGAAACGAAACAATGTGGTCCTGTCGCGCCGAACCATCCTGGAAAAGGATAGGGAGGCCGAAAAGCTGGAAACGCTCCAGAATATTGAAGAGGGGAAGATTATCGAGGGGGTGATCAAGAACATTACCGACTATGGCCTCTTCATCGATCTGGGCGGTATCGACGGTTTGCTTCATGTGACGGACATTTCCTGGGGCCGAATCACGCGTCCCTCCGATCATTTCTCCAAGGGAGAGAAGATTCGCGTCAAGGTGCTTTCCTTCGATCGGGAGAAGGAGCGGGTGGCCTTGGGACTCAAGCAATTGTCTGAAAATCCCTGGGAGACGATCAAGGATAAATTTCCCATCCATTCCCTCATCGAGGGGCGGGTCGTCAATCTTACAGATTATGGTGTTTTCGTTGAACTTGAACCCGGGGTCGAAGGATTGATCCATGTGTCGGAGATGTTCTGGACTCGTGAAATCAAGCACCCCTCCAAGGTATTGTCGGTAGGACAGCGTATCCCGGTGATGGTTCTGGATATCAACACCGAGACCAAAAGGATCTCCCTGGGCCTGAAGCAGACCACCGCCAATCCTTGGGAGACGTTGAAGCAGAAATATCCCGAGGGAAGCGTTATCACAGGGGTCATCCGCAACGTCACCAATTTCGGAATTTTTGTCGGGGTCGAAGAGGGGATCGATGGCCTGATCCACATGTCCGATATTTCCTGGAAGCAACGGGTGAAGCATCCTTCCGAAATGTTCAAAAAGGGTCAGACCATCGAGGCCATGGTGCTGAATATCGACGTTGAACATGAAAAGTTTTCCCTGGGACTCAAACAGATTGAAAAGAATCCTTGGGAAGAGTTGAGCGTGAAATATCCGGCCGGATCGATGGTTTCCGGAAAAGTAACCAACATTACCGATTTCGGAATCTTTGTTGAAATCGAAGAGGGCATCGAGGGCCTTGTGCACATCTCCGAATTGAGTTCGCGGCGAGTCAAATCTTCTTCCGAATTGTTTGCCGTCGGGGATTCGGTATCCGCCATCGTCAAAAACGTTGATCCAAAGAGCCGGAAAATCCGGTTGAGCATCAAGGATTACGAGGCGGGTACGGAAGGACACTCCGTCAATCAATATATCAACAATAGGGAAAATATCGGTTCGAACCTGAGCCAGGCCCTGGCGGACGTCAAGATTGCCGATACGGAAACAGAGATCGACTAAGATCATCGTATGAGAAGACACCCGGTCATATTGGGGCTCACGTTGCTGGTGTTCATCGGGTTTGTCGCTATTATTGCGATATATGGTTTAGGCCTGCTCGGCGGGGATGGGTGGCAGTTTAGCCTGCGGGGGAAGGTTGGAATCATCCCGATAGAAGGAATCATTGGCGATTCCGGAGAGCTGGTCGAGCAGATCAACGAGTTTGCCGATGATAGAAGAATCAAGGCTGTTGTACTGAGAATCGATTCTCCCGGCGGCGGGGTGGCTCCCTCGCAGGAAATCTACCAAGCGGTTCGCGAGCTGAAGAAAAAAAAGAAGGTCGTGGCCTCGATGGGTTCTGTAGCGGCATCCGGCGGATACCTCATCGCCGTTGCCGCGGACCGGGTCGTCGCAAACCCGGGGAGCATTACCGGCAGCATCTCAACCGTCATGCATTATGCCAACGTCGAAGAGCTTCTGAAGAAGGTTGGCGTCCGTTCTTCCGTCGTCAAAAGCGGAAAATTCAAGGATATCGGTTCTCCCACCCGAGAGATGACGGCAGAAGAGAAGTCACTGATCCAGGCCATTGTGGACGACATCTACGATCAGTTTGTACGAACCATAGCCGAGAACCGAAAGCTCCCGTTGCAAAGAATCTTTGAACTGGCCGATGGAAGAATTTTTTCAGGGAGACAGGCGAAGGATTTGGGACTGGTCGATGAACTGGGTGGTCTTCAGGATGCCGTTCTGCTTGCCGGAAAGTTGTCGGGCATGGAGGGAACCCCCGAAACCGTCCGTGGAATGAAGAAAAAGACAACCCTCTTCAAATATCTGATGGGCAGTATGACATCCGCCGTCGTTGAAGAAATCCAGGGGAAAGCGGCGGAATCGCGCGGAGCGCAGTATTTGCTTCAATAGAAGCAATTCGCAGGCATGACCCAAACAGGGGATAGGAGCGGGGAACCCATCCTTCGGAATTTTGCCATGACGTTTCAGACGATTCTGGTCGAAAGGAAAGCCGGCTATACCGTTGTAACATTGCACCGTCCCGGCGAACTGAATGCCATTTCCCGGGAGATGCGAACGGAATTGGAGGATTGTTTTTTTCAACTGGAAGAGGACGGGGAGGTTCGCGTCATCATTCTGACCGGGGGTGATTACGTCTTCTCGGCGGGAATGGACCTCAAGGAGATGTCGTCTATTTCCGATACGGAAATCCGAGGTTACTTTCGTTCCATTGCCCGGTATCTGAAGAAAATCTATGGATGTAAAAAGCCGGTCATTGCGGCTGTGGGAGGGTTGGCCTTGGGCGGCGGATTCAATCTTGCGACCGTCTGCGACATGATTATCGCCTCGGAAAGCGCCATCTTCGGTCATCCGGAGTTGAAGTTTGGAATCAACCCCCTCTTCGATCCGCTGCGGCAGTGGGTCGGTATGGCGAAGGCGAAGGAACTCACCATGCTGGGGGAGCCGATCGGCGCCAAGGAGGCCATGCGGATCGGTCTCGTGAACAAGGTGGTCGCCCCGGAAAAATTGATGGCGGAGACGGAATCCATGGCCCGTGAACTGTCGAGACGGTCACCCGAAGCGATCGCGGCCGTCAAGAAGATCTCCGACATCGCCCCCCGCCTGGACAAGGGGTCGGCCCTTGATCTTGAATGCGATGTTGAGGCGCTTCTTTTTTCCGGTACGGAAAGAAAGGAGCAAATGGATGAATTTATGGAAACCTTGAAAAACCGTAAACGTAAATCGTCGTGACGGGGCGTATCATTCCACACTCAGATCATATCCCATTCGTTGTCCGGTGACGCGAAATCGCGGAGCTGGTCCCTCCTTTTTTTGTGCTGTAATTTCTTAAGGGCTTTTGCTTCAATCTGTCTGATTCGCTCGCGGGTGACACCCATCATTTCGCCAACTTCTTCCAGGGTGAACGGTCCGAAGTTGCATGCGACCCAGGTACAGTTGAGAAATGCCTCATTCTTCAGACGCCATTCACAGGTGGCATCCTGGCATATTTCCTCAATGAAAATTCCGGCTTTCCTGCATTTATAAAGATTATTCAACGCACGGGTCTCCTTTGGGAATTCGAAGTGGTTGTAAGATAGGTATTCCTGTATGGCTTGTCAATATTAATAACCAACGGCCTGACCATCTTTCCGCGGATCCGATGCGGCGCAATAGCCATCGGAAAGGCGATAGATGAGCTGAGCGCCGCCGTAGACGGAGGTCGGCGTCCCTTCCGTCAGCAAATGCCCCCGCTTCTTCAGCTCTTCCCGGACCTTGGGTCCAAAGCCCGGCTCCAGGGAGAGACGGGAATCCTCGTCGAGATACCAGCGCGGCGCGTCCGCCGCCGTCTGCGGGTTCTGATGGCCGGCGAAGATCCGGACCATCATCTGGAGGTGACCCTGCGCCTGCATATGGGCGCCCATCACGCCAAAGCTCATCAGCGGCGCCCCCCCCTTCATCACAAAACCCGGAATGATGGTGTGGTAGGGCCGTTTTCCCCCGGCGACCCGGTTCGGATGCCCCGACTCCAGTGTAAACCCCGCGCCACGGTTCTGCAGGCTGATCCCAGCGCCCGGGATGACGATCCCCGATCCAAAACCCTTGTAATTGGACTGGATGTAAGAGACCATCCTCCCCTGTTCATCGGCGGTCGTCAGATAGACCGTTCCGCCGTCATGCGGGATCGCTGCGGTGGGCAGAGAAGCCCGGTCCATCCGGATCCCTTCGGCGATCCTTTTCAGAGAGGTTTCATCCAGAAGCGAGGAGGGTTCAACTGTCATCCAGGCGAGGTCGGCGATATGGCGTTTCGTCGCGTCAAACGCCCATTTCATTGCCTCGATCTGGAGATGGAGATTCTCCGGCGAATCGACCGGATAGCGATCGATGGCGAGGTGCTCCAGTATTCCGAGGGCGATGAGGACGGCGATTCCCTGACCGTTCGGCGGCAGTTCATGCAACGTGACGCCGTTCCAGGTCTGGGAGAGGGGCTTCACCCATTCCGTTCGGTGTGACGCCAGATCCTCCTCGGTCAGGCAGCCACCGGCATTTCGGGAACAGGAGACGATCCGCGAAGCCAATTCTCCGCGATAGAAGGATTCTCCCTGGGTTTCTGCTATCCTTTTCAGCGTCTCGGCCTGACCCGGAGGCCGGAACAGCTCGCCGGGCAGCGGGGCGCGACCGCCGGGGAGGAAGGCCGCTGCGAAATCGGGAAAATCACGGTACAGATCCGGGGTCTCAGACCACTTCGCCGCCGTGATCGGTGCAACGATATAACCCTGCGAGGCATAGCGGATAGCGGGATCGAAGAGGTCGGGGAAGGGGAGCTTGCCGAACCTCCGGGAGAGTGTGGACCACATATCCACGGCGCCGGGGACGGTGACCGTATCCCAGCCGAGTTGAGGCATCCTCGATCGGCCTGTGAATCGTTCCGGCGACCAGGCCCGCGGCGAACGGCCCGAGCCGTTCAAACCGTGGAGCTCTTTCCCGTCCCAGACCATGGCGAAAGCGTCGCTGCCAAACCCGTTGCTCGTCGGTTCCACAACGGTGAGCGTGATCGCCGCAGCCAGGGCCGCATCGACCGCATTTCCGCCCCGCACCAGCATCTGCAAGCCTGCCTGAGCGGCGAGCGGCTGCGAGGTGGCCACGACATTCCGGGCGAAAACCGGCATCCTCTGAGAGGGGTAGGGAAAATCCCAGTTCAGCGTCATTTCGATCTCCTCAAATACATGCTCCCGTCAAAAGCGGATCATCTCCGACGGTCTGCGTTCCGGTACGGTGAGCTCTTCGGTCCCGTCCTCGTTCCACGAGGATCTCACATAGAGACTTCAGTAGCAACGGCCGTACACCCGGACATCCTCCTCGCGATAGATGCAGGGGCAGATGATGTCCCGGTCCCAGTCGCGATTCCCGGAGGCCAGACGGCATGGGCAGCTCATGTATCCGTACCGTTCGCGGTTGATGAGGAGGCCATCCAGAAGGTCGAATACCTTTTCGCGCTCCCGGTTGAAGAAATAACCCTTCGGCTCCTGGACCTTCCGGAGCATCTCGTAAAGCTGCTCCGCGGTCATAGTCCGAGGGCCTCCCGGAGCGTCTTCTCGTTGAAGCCGATGATCACCTTATCCCCGACCAGAATGGTCGGGAAACTGCATCCCGGATTGTATTTGCGGACCTCGTCCAGGACGGATTTCCTCGCATCGCCGGTCAAAAGGTCCACGTCGGTGAATTCATGGGCAACCGCGTGCTCTCCCATAAACTGTTTTGCCGCCCTGCAGTGGCCGCATGTGCTCAGCGTGTACATCTTAACGGTCATCTTCTGCCTCCTGTATGCTCCATGATAGTTCGTTCCGAATGGTCATGATGATTCCTTTCATCGCGGATTGCATTGGCATTGAGTATGAAGAAAACAGCGGTTTGTCAAGGGGGATGTGTGGATGCGGTGCCGAAAGGTCTTGTGGCCGCCAGGAACCTATGATATCCGTAAATTGCTATCATTTTGACTTGACATTTGCCGCCTCTCATTGTATCCGACAGCCGCTTTTTTTCGGGTGGATGCGCACAGAAAGCCATTGTACGTTGCGGCAGGACTTCCGACGATTTTCCCAATGAATTAAGGATAGAGGATAAACATGGCACTCGCGATCAATGATCTGAATGTACCGCAACGTCTCCTTCTCGGCCCCGGCCCCAGCGCCGTTCATCCCCGTGTTTTGCGCACGATGAGCACCGCGCTGATCGGATATCTTGATCCGGAGTGGCTCTCGCTGATGGACGAAGAGCAGGCCCTCCTCCGGGCCGTTTTTCAGACCAAAAATACCTTGACCTTTCCGATGTCGGGAACGGGCAGCGCCGGGATGGAAACCGCCTTCTGCAATTTCGTCGAACCCGGCGATACGGTCGTGATCGGCTGCAACGGTTATTTCAGCGAGCGGATGTGCGAAATGGCGAAGCTTTATGGCGCCAATGTGAAACGGATTGAAAAACCTTGGGGAGGCGTGTTCACCCCGGCCGAGGTCGAAGCCGCCCTCGCCGAAAACAAACCGGTCAAGATCCTGGCCCTGATCCATGCGGAGACCTCCACCGGCGCGCTCCAGCCGTTGGAGGGAATGGCCGAGGTCGTTCACCGGCACGACGCCCTTTTTCTGATCGATTGCGTTACCTCCCTGAGCGGCGTCCCGCTCAACATCGACGGCTGGGGAATCGACGTGGCGTTCAGCGCATCGCAGAAATGTCTCGGCTGTCCTCCCGGTCTTTCCCCATTTACCGTCAGCGATCAGGCCCGTGAGACCCTCTACCGCCGGAAAAACCGCGTTCCGAATTGGTACCTCGATCTGTCGATGATCGAAAAATACTGGAACAAGGAGCGGGTATATCACCATACACCCTCGACGACCCTTCATTACGGTTTTCGCGAAGGGTTGCGGCTTGTCCTTGAAGAAGGTCTGGAGGACCGCTGGTTTCGTCATCAGGCGATCGCCGAGTATCTCTGGGACAAGATGGGAACCCTCGGTTTGCAGCTTTTTGTTCCGCGGGAGAACCGCCTGCCCTCGCTGAGCACGATCTGCGTTCCCGATGGCGTCGATGATGCGGCCGTCCGGACGCGCCTGCGCGAGGCATACAATATCGATATCGCCGGCGGATTCGGCCCCCTGAAAGGCAAGATCTGGCGGGTCGGGCTGATGGGCTTCTCCAGCAGGCGCGAAAACGTGACCCTGCTCTCCGAGGCGCTGAGAGAGATTCTCCACGGAAAAATTTGAAACGATCCGGTGGATCCGAATCTTTCACGTAGACGGCCGGCGGAAATATTTCTGCGGAAATATTTCTTGACAGACGCGAAAGAATCGTATATTTTCGCACACCTTAATCATCATCGTCATCCGCAGTGGATCCACCCTCTCGCATGACATCTCCCCATGAGGGATTTTATTACATTGCGTTGAACGACCGGCGGGTCGTTCTTAAAGCAGAAGGAAGTGGTATGAGCAGCACAGTCGAAAAAGTACGGAATATCGGAATCAGCGCCCATATTGACTCGGGGAAGACCACCCTGACCGAACGGATCCTGTTTTACACAAAGCGGATCCATGCCATTCATGACGTTAAGGGCAAAGACGGTGTCGGCGCCACGATGGACTCCATGGAACTGGAGAAGGAGCGGGGCATCACGATCGCCTCGGCGGCGACGTTCTGCGAATGGCAGGGCCACGAGATCAACATCATCGATACTCCCGGGCATGTCGATTTCACAATCGAAGTCGAGCGATCCCTCCGCGTGCTGGACGGCGCTGTTCTGGTGCTCTGCTCCGTGGGCGGTGTCCAGTCGCAGTCCATCACCGTCGACATGCAGATGAAGCGCTACAAGGTGCCCTGCATCGCCTTTATCAACAAATGCGACCGCAGCGGCGCCGATCCCGCCCGCGTGATCGCCCAGCTCCATTCCAAGTTGGGTCACAACGCCGTCGCAATGCAGATGCCGATCGGGCTGGAAGCGGATTTCCGGGGCGTCATCGACCTTTTGTCCATGAAGGCCTTCTATTTCGAGGGTGAGAACGGCGAACAGGTCCGGAGCGACGAGATTCCCGCGGAGCTGCTTGCCGCGGCCCGCTCGAAGCGGGAAGAGATGATCGATGCCGCATCGCTCTTCTCCGATGAACTGACCGAGGCGATCCTCGAAGAGAGTTCGATTCCCGACGCGCTGATCATTGATGCGGTCCGCAAGGGAACCCTGCTTAGGAAATTCACCCCCGTTTTCCTGGGATCGGCGTACAAGAACAAAGGTGTTCAGCCGCTCCTGGACGCGGTGAACCAGTATCTTCCCTGTCCGGCGGATGTCGAGAACACCGCGCTGGATCTCGATCATGAAGAGGCCCTGGTGTACCTCTTGCCCGATTCCTCCCTGCCGATTGTGGCATTGGCGTTCAAGCTCGAAGACGGCACTTACGGACAACTGACCTACGTCCGTGTTTACCAGGGGACGCTGGCCAAGGGTGCGGTCATCGTCAACACCCGGACCGGCAAAAAAACGAAGGTCGGACGCGTCGTTCGCATGCACGCCGATCAGATGGAAGACATCGAGGCCGCAGCCGCCGGTTATATCGCGGCCCTCTTCGGAATCGAGTGCGCCTCCGGCGATACCTTTGTTTCCCCGGGCCTCAACCTGACCATGACCTCCATGTTCGTTCCGAAGCCTGTGATCTCGCTGGCAATATTTCCGAAGGACAACAAATCCCAGATCAACATGTCCAAGGCCCTCAACCGTTTTACGAAGGAGGATCCGACCTTCCGCACCCATGTGGATGATGAAACCAACGAGACGATCATCGAGGGAATGGGCGAGCTGCATCTGGAAATCTATGTGGAGCGGATGAAACGGGAATACGGCACCGATGTGGATACGGGAAAGCCCCGCGTGGCCTACCGCGAGACGATCACGCAGCGGGCGGAATTCAATTACACCCACAAGAAGCAGACCGGCGGCTCCGGCCAGTACGGCCGTGTGGCGGGTTACATGGAGCCTATCACGGAAGGTGATGAGGACTTCATTTTCGACAACCAGGTCAGGGGCGGGTCGATTCCCACCCAGTACATCGCTGCCTGTGAAAAGGGTTTCCTGCAGTGCCTGGCCAAGGGCCCGAAGATGGAGTTTCCCGTCACGGGCGTGAAAATCGTCATCAACGACGGGGCGTCGCATGCGGTCGATTCCTCCGACATGGCCTTTCAGGCGGCGGCCCGCGGCGCTTTCCGTGAAGGGTATGCCAAGGCCAGGTCCGTGATCCACGAACCGATCATGAAGGTGGTCGTGGAGACGCCGACCGAATTCCAGGGCGGGGTGATGGGTCTGCTCAATCAGAGACGGGGGATGATCGTCGGGGCGCAGGATGAGGGGCCGATGACCGTGGTCGAGGCACAGGTCCCGCTGGGCGAAATGTTCGGTTTCTCGACGGTTCTGAGGTCCTCCACCCAGGGCAAGGCCCAGTTCACGATGGAATTCGCGCTCTATCGACAGATTCCCCAATCCATTGCGGAGAAGATTGCAGAAGAGTTCGCCCTCCGGAAAAAGAGCGCGGCATGACGGGGATTCGGGGAACGCATCTCCCCGGTCCAGTGCCAGGATCATTCAACTTCAATTGAGGAATGGTACTATGCTGAAAAAAGAACTCATCCTTCGCAACCCCTTGCGTCAGCTTGGTTTCGAGACCGAGGACATCCTTCCCGCCGGCGCAATCGGCGCAGTTCTTTCCCACGCCGGCGTCGGGAAAACCGCCTTGCTCGTCCAACTGGCCCTGAACGGCATGCTGAGAAGCCGGAATGTCCTTCACATCAGCCTGAACGATCCCGTCAACAAGGTGAACCTCTGGTACAATGAGCTTTTTCATCATCTTGCGGGACGTTATGAAGGGGCGCAGATCAACAGCCTCTGGGAATCGGTCCTGCCCCACCGGTTCATCATGACCTTCCGCGTCGAAAGCTTCACGGTTCCGAAACTTGAAGAACGGCTGAGCGATCTGACCGAACAGGGGATCTTCTCGCCGGTGATGATGATCATTGACGGTCTCCATTTTGACGAGTCCCGGCGTTCGGATCTGAACGACCTGAAAGCGCTCGCCGCAAAAAATGGCATACATATCTGGTTCACCGTCCGTACCCACCGGCACGAATCGTCCGGTTCGGACGGCCTGCCGGTATCCTTTTCAGCGGTAGCCGGTCTGTTCGATCTCGTTCTGGAGTTGCAGCCGGAACATGCGGATGTCCACATCAAGTTGCTCCGCGGCAGCGGATCGACCCCCGTTGGATCCCCGCTGCTCCTCGACCCATCGACCATGCTGATCAAGGATAAGGAGCTTTAGGGGTTTCCCTTTTCTTCTTCAGGCCCGTACCCACAAAAGAAATCCCGCAAAATATCTCTCTGGCAAAAATATTAGGTTCGTTCGATTGAAGCGTACTGCCTCCCGTTATCGATACAGAGCATCAAGGACGGGATAATCCGGATATGCAAATGTTCAGAGCGGTTGATCGGGCCAGAGCGTTGAATGCGGTTTGAATGTCGCATAGTTTTGACAGCC
>Ga0209638_1000406_pt1 | contig 28367 bp, 28 predicted proteins | sample BarGraNGADG00211_FD_184490 | JGI IMG/M metagenome (GOLD analysis project Ga0209638, IMG submission 184490) | Arctic peat soil microbial communities from Barrow, Alaska - Barrow Graham LP Ref core NGADG0002-211 (SPAdes) (version 2) | ecosystem: Environmental > Terrestrial > Soil > Wetlands > Peat...
CCAGGGATCCGTACAGGCGTGTCCCCCGCGCCATGCCCGCGGGACCCATAAACCGCTCAGCTCGGCGCAGTCACGAGCTCAAGAGTGCGAAAGTCCACTCTGAGAGAGTCTGCGTGTGAGCGACGCAGTGAGAGCACGGGGGCTGGTCAAGCACTACGGCGAGGTCAGGGCCCTGGATGGTATCGACGTGACGGTGCCGACCGGCACAGTGCTGGGCCTGCTGGGTCCCAACGGCGCCGGCAAGACCACCGTCGTACGAATCCTGACGACCCTGTTGACCCCCGACCACGGGACCGCCGAGGTGGCCGGGGTCGACGTGCTCAAGAACCCTCGGGAGGTTCGGCGGCGCATCGGCCTGTCCGGGCAGTATGTCGCCCTCGACGAGTACCTCACCGGTTTCGAGAACCTCGACATGATCGGCCGGCTCTATCACCTCGGCCGCAAGGCGAGCCGGCAGCGGGCGCGCGAGCTGCTGGCTCAGTTCCGGCTCGAGGATGCCGGCGACCGGATGGCCAAGACCTACTCCGGCGGGATGCGACGGCGCCTGGACCTGGCGGGCGCCCTGGTGGCCGACCCGCCGGTGCTCTTCCTGGACGAGCCCACGACCGGTCTGGACCCCCGAGGCCGCACCGACATGTGGGAGGTCATCCAGGCACTGGTCGCAGGCGGGACCTCGCTGCTGCTGACCACCCAGTACCTCGAGGAGGCGGACGTGCTCGCGAGCAGCATCGTGGTCATCGACCATGGCAAGGTCATCGCGGAAGGCACCGCCGACCAGCTCAAGGCACAGGTCGGCGGCGAGCGTCTGCAGATCACCGTGGACGACCCGACCCAGCTGGGCGCGGCACGGGAGCTCCTGGCGCCGCTCGGCGTCGGTTCGGTCGTCCTGGACGAACATCGGCACTCGCTGCTCATGCCCGTCAGTGGCGGCGCGGCCGTGCTCACCGATGCGCTACGCAGGCTGGATGCCGCGCACATCGTCCTGGACGACGTCGGCCTGAGGCGCCCCACGCTCGACGACGTCTTCCTCTCACTGACCGGCCACTCGACCGACCAGGTCGACGGTCCGCTCACCGGCCCCTCTGGCTCGCAGGTCGCCAGATGAGTCTGTCCAGCGCACTCGGCGATGGTCTCGTCGTGGCCAAACGCAACCTCATCAAGATCAAGAGGGTCCCGGACCTGCTGGTGTTCACCACACTTCAGCCCATCATGTTCGTCCTGCTGTTTGTTTACGTCTTCGGCGGTGCGATTGCCGTCAAGGGCAGCAACTACAACGAGTTCCTGATCGCAGGGATCTTCGCCCAGACAGTCATCTTCGGTTCGGTCATCACCGGGGCAGGGCTCGCCGACGACATCCAGAAGGGGATCATCGACCGTTTCAGATCACTGCCGATGTCACCCTCGGCGGTCCTGTTCGGCCGCACCCTCTCGGACGTTGTCAACAACATCATCGTCGTCATCGTGATGTCGCTGACCGGCCTGGTGGTCGGCTGGCGGATCCGCACCTCGGTCCTGGAAGCACTGGGCGGCTACCTGATCCTGCTGATCTTCGCCTACGCCTTCTCCTGGGTCATGGCCATGATGGGGCTGCTGGCGCCGAGTCCGGAGGTCGTCAACAACGCGGCCTTCATCGTGATCTTCCCGTTGACGTTCGTGGCCAACACCTTCGTGCCCATCCTCACCCTGCCCGCGCCGCTGAGGACCTTCGCCGAGTGGAACCCGGTCTCGTCGGTGACCCAGGCTGCCCGCCAGCTGTTCGGCAACATCGCGCCGCACACCCCGGCTCCGGGCTGGGCGTTGCACCACCCGGTGACGTACACCCTGATGTGGTCGCTCGCGATCCTGGTCGTCTTCGTCCCCCTGACGACCCGGCAGTTCCGCCGTTCGGTGAGTCGCTGACCTCAGCTCGAAGGGTCCAGCGCGATCAGCCGGCTAACGGCTTGGCGTCCAGGACCTTGACCTTGATCTCGTTACCCTTGGGATCCCGGTAGCTGGTCGCGTCGCCGGCCTTGAGGTCGAGGATGGCCTTGCCCATGGGTGACTTCTCGCTGTACACGGGCAGCTCGGAGTCCCCGGCGATCTCACGGTTGCCGAGCAGGAAGGAGAGCGTGTCCCCGAGTAGCTCGACCGTGACGACCATGCCGGGCTCGACGATGCCGTTGTCGGCGGGGGCATGCCCAACGGTGGCGCCCTCCAAAAGCTGGGTCAGCTGACGGATCCGGGCCTCCATCTTGCCCTGCTCCTCCTTGGCTGCGTGGTAGCCGCCGTTCTCCTTCAGGTCGCCCTCGTCACGGGCCGACTCGATCTTCTTGGAGATCTCGGAGCGGCCTTCACCCGAGAGCGTGGTCAGCTCGCCCTTGAGCCGGTCGTAGGCCTCTTGGGTGAGGAAGCTCGCAGCAGGCGTCGCGGTGTCGGTCACGTCTAGCTCCTAGGTGTGCGGGGTTAGCAACGGTCCGCCAAACCAGCGGAATGCCGAGCCAAGTAAGCGGGTCCGGCCTCTCGATCTGATGATCGGTAGAGTCCAGACCCCGGGTGCGTTTGCGTCAAGCGTAGCAATCTTCTGCCCAGACCGGCATAACCCCTGCTCAGCCGGTCACGCAGGACTGGACTATGCCGGTGACGGCGCGGGCGGTGGTGCGCACGCGCGTGGTGATCGTCACCGACGATGCCTCAGAGCCCGGGACGTGGACATTGACCAGACCCACGGTCCCGAAGCTCTGGTCCAGGGCGCTGATCGCACAGGTGACCCCCTGGTGTGCCGGCCGTGACAGGACGTAGGTCACGTCAACGGTGCGGTCATCGATGACGTGGTAGCTCATCACCGTCCAGCTTGGCTTGCCGACCGTGCTGGCAAGGCCCCACCAGACGGCCATGGCGCAGCCGAGCAGAATACCGATCGTGGCGAGCACCCACCACTTGGCGGCCCCTGGCGCGGGGCGGGGAATCGGCACAGGACTAGACCTTTCGGGGAATGCTCGTTTGTGGGTGAGAGGATGAGCGTCGGGACCAGTGTGGGACCAGTATGGGGACCATAGTCCGGTATGGCAGCGACTGTGCGGTATGACGTTGGGCGGGAGCATACGTGGAGCAGACACTCAGACTCATGGCGGTGCATGCGCACCCCGATGACGAGTCGAGCAAGGGCGCGGCGACGATGGCCAAGTATGTGGCCGACGGTGTTGAGGTGCTCGTGGTCTCGTGCACCGACGGCGAGCGGGGCGACGTGCTGAATCCGGCGCTCAAGAACGACCCGGAGATTCTTCGTAACCTGCCCGAGGTACGCCGTCGCGAGATGGCCAAAGCCCAGCAGATCCTCGGTGTCCGCCACATCTGGCTGGGCTTTGTGGACTCGGGTCTTCCCGAGGGTGACCCGCCCCCGCCGCTGCCCGAGGGATGTTTCGCGCTCGAGCCGCTCGAGGTGACCACCGAGGCGCTCGTGCGGGTCATCAGGGACTTCAGGCCGCACGTCATGACGACCTATGACGAGAGCGGTGGCTACCCGCACCCGGACCACATCATGTGCCACACGGTGTCGATGTCCGCCTTCGCCGCGGCCGGTGACCAGGGTGCCTACGAGCAGGCCGGCCAGGCCTGGCAGCCGCTGAAGATCTACTACAACCAGACGCTGACCAAAGCCAGGATCATGGCCTACCACGACGCGATGGAGGCGGCAGGGCTGGAGTCTCCCTACAGCGAGTGGATCGCGCGCTGGGCCGACCGCGGTGAACGCGCCATCACCACCAAGATCGAGTGCGCGGACTACTTCGCGCTCCGAGACCAGGCGCTTCTGGCCCACGCCACCCAGGTCGACCCCGACGGCACCTGGTTCAAGGTGCCGCTGAGGATGCAGCAGCAGATCTGGCCGACCGAGGACTTCGAGGCGGCGCTGTCCTACGTGCCAATCCCAGCGCTGGAGTCAGACCTGTTTGCCGGACTTGGTACCCCCGAACAGGCCAGTGCGCTGGCGACATCAGGCGATCTTCAGATCGCCTACGACGGACGGAAAGAGGCCCGATGAACACCGAGAGTGTTGACGTCACCGCTGGACTGGGCGGCTTCCTGGCCTTCTTCCTGCTGGCGCTCGCGCTGTACCTGCTGATGCGCAACATGAATGCGCGGCTGCGCCGGATGTCCTACCGCGAGGAGCAGGAGGCCAAGGCTGCTGCCGCGGGATCAAGCCCCGACCAGCCCGATGCCGCCGGCCCGAAGGGTGGCCCCCAGGACGGTCCGCACTTAGGCTGACCTAAGGGCGTGGGGCTCCGCGCCGGTCCATAACAGCGAAGACGGAGGCAGTGTCATGAGTGGTCGCGTGGTGCACTTCGAGGTTCCCTTTGACGATGGCGATCGGGCCCGGGCTTTCTACCAGAATGCCTTCGGCTGGACCATCATGCCGATGCCCGACATGAGCTACACGATGGTCTCCACCGGGCCGACTACCGAGAACGTGGGCCCTTCGGAGCCGGGCTACATCGGCGGCGGGCTGACCGAGCGCAACGAGCTTCTCCAGCGGCCGGTCATCACCGTGGATGTCGATGACATCGACGCTGCCCTGACCAAGATCGAGCAGCTCGGGGGTAAGACGGTCCGGCCGCGCCAGGACATTGGTGGGGGGATGGGCTTTACCGCCTACTTCACCGATCCCGAGGGCAATCTGACCGGTCTGTACCAGAACGGGGCACCGAACAGCTGATCTGCCCTGAGCGCTACGTCAGGCAAGAGGTCCCGACCCGTAGACCGCCAGGGACACCGCAATGTAGTGCACGACGAACGCGGCGACGGTCAGCACGTGGAAGATCTCGTGGAACCCGAACCATCTCGGTGAAGGGTTGGGCCGCTTGGTCCCGTACACCACGGCGCCAAGGGTGTAGAGCAGCCCACCCACCGCGATCAGGATGACGACGGCAGCCCCGCCGCCTTCATACAACGGCTTGAGGTAGAACACGGCGACCCAGCCCAGCGCGACATAGATGGGCGTATAGAGCCAGCGTGGCGCGCCGACCCAGAAGACGCGGAACAGCACGCCGCCGATCGCACCGATCCAGGCGATCAGCAACAGGGTGCGGGTCTGCTGTGGCGGAAGAAGCAGCAGCGCGAAGGGGGTGTAGGTACCGGCAATGATCAGGAAGATGTTGGAGTGGTCCATCCGCTTGAGCAGGCCCCGGACCGTGTCGGACCAGGTGCCGCGGTGGTAGACCGCTGAGGTGCCGAACAACATTGCGGCCGTGACGGCGAAGATGACCGCACCCAGGCGTGCCTTGCCGCTCGGGGCAAGGACCACCAGGACGATGCCGGCAGCCAGAACCAGAGGGAAGCTTCCGGCGTGGATCCAGCCGCGGAGCTTGGGCTTGACCGCCGCGACGGCCGCGACGGCCGCGCCCAGGGTGTTGCGGTCGCTCTGGGGGGGTGTGGAGCTCATGTGACAACGGTAACCTACGCAGCCGTAAGTTACTATGGCGTAACATGTGATGCCAGTCGCGCCAGCATGCCCAGAAGTCACAGAAACCCGGAGTAACGTTGAGAATCCGGCCAGAGATCGAGGAGGCCTTCTGTGGGGCTGCGTGACGTGATGTTGGGCGCTTACGAGCGCCGGCTCGCTGCATCCCTGCGGCAGCAGAGTCTGCCTCGCCACGTCGGTGTCATGCTCGATGGCAACCGCAGATGGGCCAGGGCGAACGGGACCAACACGGCACAGGGGCATCAAGCGGGCGCTGACAACATCTCGCCGCTGCTGGAATGGTGCGAGGAAGCCGGCGTCGAGGTGGTCACACTGTGGTTGTTGTCGACCGACAACCTCAACCGGCCGGCCAAGGAGCTGACGCCGCTGCTGGCGATCATCGAGCACGTCGTGGCCGACCTCGCCGCGTCAAGGCGCTGGCAGCTGAATCCCGTGGGGGCCCTCGACCTTCTGCCGGCCGGGACGGCTCAGTGTCTCAAGGACGCGGCCGATGCCACCCGTGACGTCCACGCCATGATCGTCAACGTCGCGGTGGGCTACGGCGGGCGCCGCGAGATCGCCGACGCCGTCCGCTCGATGCTGCTGGAGCACGCGGCCAAGGGAACCTCGATCGAGGAGCTGGCCGAGGTGTTCGACGTCGAGCACATCGCGGACCATCTCTACACCAGGGGCCAGCCCGACCCGGACCTGGTGATCCGTACCTCGGGCGAGCAGCGCCTGGGTGGCTTCCTGCTCTGGCAGAGCGCCCACAGCGAGTTCTACTTCTGCGAGGCGTATTGGCCGGACTTCCGCCGCGTCGACTTCCTTCGGGCGTTGCGTGCCTACGCCGAGCGCGAAAGGCGTTACGGCTGCTAGCTCCTGGGCCCGCAAGGTTGACGTGGGAACAACTTTGCACAGATGACCGGTGACATCTCGCGTGTCGACGGCGATGTGGTGACAGCGGCACCCTCCAAGGCTTAGCCTCAGCAGTGACGCAGGGCACCCGTCGTGCGTTCGGGAGGCCCACCATATGGAGCGATCTCAGCTCCGGACGGAGGGCCGGTATCGGTCCCACCGTCTGACGTGGGCCCGGTCCTGGCACCTCGTCCGCGAGTAGACGCACAGCCGGTCGTGCTTGTGCGCAGGGGAGTCGCAATGGCTACGATTCGTCGTTCTTCGACCAGCTCCAGTGGAGGCCTGAGCCGTAACCACGCAGCTCACCGCGGTCCGGGAACCCTACCCAGTAGCGAGAGCGCCGCCGAGTCTTCCCCCCCCACAGCAGGTGGCCCCAAGACGTATGTGCTCGACACCTCCGTCCTGCTGTCCGACCCGCGGGCGATGCTGCGCTTCAGCGAGCACGAGGTGGTCCTGCCCGTCGTCGTGGTCACCGAGCTCGAGGCGAAGCGTCACCACCCGGAGCTGGGCTTCTTCGCCCGGCAGGCCCTGCAGCTGCTCGACGAGATGCGGATCCAGCAGGGCCGTCTCGACGCACCCATCCCCGTGGGCAAGGACGGGGGGACCCTGCGGGTCGAGCTCAACCACACCGACCCCGAGTCGCTGCCGGCAGGCTTCCGGCTCGGCGACAACGACACACGCATCCTGGCCGTCGCCAAGAACCTGAGCCTTGCCGGCCGGCAGGTGACGGTCGTCAGCAAGGACCTGCCGATGCGGGTCAAGGCGTCCGCGTGCGGGCTGGACGCGGAGGAGTACCGCGCCGAGTTCGCCGTCGACAGCGGATGGACCGGAATGGCCGAGCTCAACGTCACGGTCGAGGAGATGGACGAGCTCTACGACAGTGGTCACCTCGACAGCGACCAGGTGCTGGAGCTGCCGTGCCACACCGGGCTGATCCTGATGTCGCCTCGCGGTGGGGGCCTTGGCCGAGTGGGTCCGGACAAGTCCGTCCGGCTGGTGCGCGGTGACCGTGACGCGTTCGGGCTGCACGGCCGCAGCGCCGAGCAGCGGATCGCCTTGGACCTGCTGATGGACCCCGACGTCGGCATCGTCAGTCTCGGTGGACGGGCCGGCACCGGCAAGAGCGCCCTTGCGCTGTGCGCGGGACTCGAGGCGGTCATGGAGCGGCGCCAGCACCGGAAGGTGGTTGTCTTCAGGCCGCTGTTTGCGGTGGGCGGCCAAGAGCTCGGCTACCTGCCGGGCACCGAGACCGAGAAGATGGGGCCCTGGGGGCAGGCGGTCTTCGACACCCTCGGCGCGCTGGTCTCCACCGAGGTGGTCGAGGAGATCATGGACCGGGGGATGCTGGAGGTCATGCCGTTGACCCACATCCGGGGCCGGTCGTTGCATGACGCCTTCGTGATCGTGGATGAGGCGCAGTCCCTTGAACGCAACGTGCTGCTGACGGTGCTGTCGCGGATCGGCCAGAACTCCAAGGTGGTGCTGACCCATGACGTCGCCCAGCGTGACAACCTGCGGGTGGGTCGCCATGACGGTGTCGCCGCGGTGATCGAAGCCCTCAAGGGGCACCCGCTCTTTGCCCACATCACGTTGACCCGCAGCGAGCGCAGCCCGATCGCGGCGCTGGTCACCGACCTGCTGGAGGGCCTGGAGATCTGAGCGCCTCCGGGTTCTGAAGGCCTCGAACCTGGGTTGCCGTGGGTCTGCTGGTGCCCATGTGTCTGATGGTGCGGGAGGGTAGTGCCGCCCTGCCGCGATTAGGGATTCCCGCTTACTCTATGGCACCGTTGCGGTCAACGTCTTGAACCCAGGACAGACAACAGACCACCAAATCTGGTGGCCTTTTCTATGTGGAGGCTGCATGGCTACGGCTTACAAGGGGCGACATTCCGGGACAGTTGACCGGGGGGCCCCAGCCGTAGGCAAGGCTCGGACCACGGTCCAGGTGCTATCCCACACTCTTCGTCGGCCGCTGTTCTCTGCTGTCGTGATCCTCGCCGTTGCCAGCGTCTCGGCTGCTGGTTCGTCGTCGGCCATGCCGTACGCCTCCAGCCACTCGCACGCATCCGACCCGTCCTTCACGGCCAGTGCGATGGCAGCCGCGCAGGCCGCCGAGCTCTCTCACAACCGAGACGACACCAACGTTGCACTGGCTGCGGCCCGTCGCTCTGGCGTGCAGCGCTCCTCTGCCTTGACCCAGCAGCAGCAGGCCGCCGCAGAGGCGCTGGTCCAGGCTCGTGCCCAGGCGGCGGTGGCGCTGGTCAACGCTCGTGCGGTGGCCGCCCAGGCCGTCGCTCGTGCGCAGACGCGCCAGGGTCTTCTCGACCGGGCCCAGTCAGACCCGAAGGCCGTCGCGCAGCTGCTTGCCGGTGACCGAGGCTGGGGAGGGGGGCAGTTCGCCTGTCTTGACAGCCTGTGGACCAAGGAGAGCGGCTGGCGCTGGAACGCTGACAACGGCGGCTCCGGGGCCTACGGGATCCCCCAGTCCCTGCCCGGTTCCAAGATGGCTTCGGCGGGCGCCGACTGGACCACCAACCCGACCACCCAGATCACCTGGGGGCTGCAGTACATCGCGAGCTCCTACGGCACCCCCTGTGGGGCGTGGGCCCACTCCGTGGCGATGAACTGGTACTGAGCTCAGCGGGCGGGCCCGGGGCGGGTCATCGAGAGCACGTCCAGCGCTTCGTCGAGCTGGGCCTCGGTGAGGTCGCCGGCGGCGACGTGGCCTGCGGCGATGACGATCTCGCGGATGGAGCGACCTTCGCGTACGGACGTCGTGACCACCGCGGCGGCCGCTTCGTAGCCCAGGTACCGGCTCAGCGGTGTCACGATCGCCGGTGAGCTCTGAGCCAGGTCAAGGCACCGCTGCTCGTCGGCGGTGATGCCCTCAACGCAGCGGTCGGCCAAGAGCTGGCAGGCCGTGGCCAGGAATCTCAGCGACTCCAGCAGGTTGCGCGCGATCACCGGCATCATGACGTTGAGCTCGAAGTTGCCGGCCGCACCGGCAGTGGTGATGGCGGCGTCATTGCCGATGACCTGGGCACACACCATGAGCACTGCCTCGGGGACCACGGGGTTGACCTTGCCGGGCATGATGCTGGACCCGGGCTGCAGGTCAGGCAGGTGGATCTCGCCCAGGCCTGCCCGGGGGCCCGAACCCATCCAGCGTAGGTCGTTGCAGATCTTGGTCAGGCTCACGGCCAGGACTTTGGCCGCCCCGCTGAGGGCGACCAGGGCATCCTGGGTGGACTGGGCCTCGAAATGGTTTTCCGCCTCTCGGAACGAGCCGCCGGTTTCCTCGTTGAGCCGGGCAATCACGGCCGGGGCAAACCCCGGTGGCGCGTTCAGCCCGGTGCCGGCCGCGGTCCCTCCCAGCGGCAGCTCGGCGGCCCCTTCCGCGGCCGTGAGCAGTCGGTCGGCAGCCAGCTCGATCTGGCGCCGGTAACCGCCGAACTCCTGGCCCAAGGTGACGGGCACGGCATCCATCAGGTGCGTCCGCCCTGCCTTGACGACGTTGGCGAACGCGCTCTGGCGGCCGTGCAGAGCTGTCGACAGCCGGTCCAGCGCCGGTGCGAGCAGGTTCGCAGTGGTCAGTACCGCGGCGACTCGGACGGCGGTGGGGAAGGTGTCGTTGCTGGACTGCCCGGCGTTGACGTGGTCGTTCGGGTGGACGTCCAGGCCGGTTGCCAGGTGTGCGACCCGTGCCACGACCTCGTTCATGTTCATGTTCGTCGAGGTGCCGGAGCCGGTCTGGAAGATGTCCACCGGGAACTGGTCGTCGTGCAGCCCGGCCGCGACCTCGCCGGCGGCCAGGGCGATGGCCTGGGCCACGTCGGGATCCAGGCAGGACAGGTCTGCGTTGACACGTGCGGCTGCCGCCTTGATCTGGGCAAGAGCGTGGACGATCGGCAACGGCATGGTCAGTCCGGACAGGGGGAAGTTCTGTACCGCACGTGCCGTCTGCGCCCCCCACAGCGCGTCAGCGGGGACCACCACCTCGCCCATGGAGTCGTGCTCGACCCGGCTTGGGCCGCTGGGATCGCTCATGTGGCCATCATGGCTCAAGACCACGGCCAGAACCATGGCACACGACCACGGCCCGGTGCCCGTGCCCCTGGCTAGAGCTTGCGCAGCCGGATCCGGCGGACGCTGTGGTCCTTACCCTTGGACAGCACGAGGGTGGCCCGGCCGCGGGTGGTCAGCACGTTGTCGATCAGGTTCCGCTCATTGATCTGGTCCCAGATGCCCGCGGCGACCTCGCGGGCCTGTTCGTCCGACAGTGCGGCATAACGGTGGAAGTAGGAGTCCGGGTGCGTGAAGGAGGTCTCCCGCAGGTCGAGGAACCGGTCGACGTACCAGGCCTTGATGTGTTCCTTGCGGGCATCTACATACACGGAGAAGTCGAAGAAGTCGCTGACCGCAAGGCCAGTGCGTCCGTCGGCCAGCACTCTGGGGGCCTGCAGGACGTTGAGGCCCTCGACGATGAGCACGTCCGGGCGGCGCACGACGATCTGCGCCCCGGGGACGATGTCGTACGTCAGGTGGGAGTAGACGGGCGCGCTGACCTCCTCCTTGCCGGCCTTGACCTCGGCCACGAACCGCAGCAGGCGTCGACGATCGTACGACTCGGGAAAACCCTTGCGCTGCAGAATTCCCCGGTGTTCGAGCTGAGCATTGGTAAACAGGAAACCATCAGTGGTCATCAGCTCCACCCGGGGCGTCCCGGGCCACCGGGCCAGCAGCTCACGCAGGATCCGGGCCGTGGTGGACTTGCCCACCGCCACCGAGCCGGCCACTCCGATGACGAAGGGTGTGCGCTCGGGCTGCTCACCCAGGAAGTCTGCGGTGATGCGGTGCAGCCCCTCGGTAGCCCCGACGTAGAAGTTGAGCAGCCGAGACAGGGGCAGGTACACCTGCTCGATCTCGGCGAGGTCCAGGCGCTCGCCCAGGCCTCGCAGCCGGCTCACGTCATCCTGGGTCAGGCTCAGTGGGTGGTGGTCGCGCAGCCGGGCCCACGCCGCACGGTCGAGCTCGACGTACGGCGACAGCAGTGATGGGGAATGGGGCGGTCGCACCCGCCCATTGTCGCTGATACGCGCTGGACTGGTGGATCGGGCGTCTCTGGTTAGGCTGAGTCCCATGTGCGGAATCGTGGGATATGTGGGGCCGAGGGTCGACGGCAGGGCCCTGGAGGTGGTCATGGCGGGCTTGGCCAGGCTGGAGTACCGCGGTTACGACTCGGCCGGCGTGGCCCTGGTCGCAGGGGACCGTGTCGTGACTGCCAAACGTGCCGGGAAGCTGGCCAACCTCATCAGAGCCCTCGCCGAGGTGCCGCTGCCTGAGTCGAGCACCGCCATCGGGCATACCCGCTGGGCCACCCACGGCGCCCCGACCGACGAGAATGCGCACCCTCACCGCGGTGGCGTGGACGGCAAGCTTGCGCTGATCCACAACGGCATCATCGAGAACTTCCACGGCCTTCGGGCTGGGTTGATCGATGAGGGCGTCCTGTTCCTGAGCGAGACCGACACCGAGGTGGTCGCCCAGCTCCTCGCGCGCTCCTTCGACAAGGTCGGTGACCTCACCGAGGCCATGCGCGAGGTCGTCGCCGATCTCCAGGGCGCATTCACCCTGCTGGCAGTCCACTCCGACCAGCCCGGAGTCGTCGTGGGTGCGCGCCGGAAAAGCCCGCTGGTGGTGGGTATCGGAGAGGGCGAGACCTTCCTCGGTTCCGATGTCGCGGCTTTCATCGGCTACACCCGCGAGGCGCTCGAGCTCGGCCAGGACCAGATCGTCACGATCACGACCCGCGGTGCGAGCATCATCAACTTCGACGGCACCCCCGGCCAGGGCAAGCAATACCACGTCGACTGGGATGCGGCCTCCGCACAGAAGGGCGGCTTTCCGAACTTCATGGCCAAAGAGATCCACGATCAGCCGCACGCCGTTGCTGACACGCTCCTGGGGCGCACCGATGAGTCGGGTGCGCTGGTGCTGGACGAGCTGCGCATGGACGAGGCGGAGCTGCGCGCCGTCGACAAGATCGTGATCATCGCGTGCGGCACCGCTGCCTATGCCGGGATGGTCGCCAAGTACGCCATCGAGCACTGGACCCGCATCCCGTGCGAGGTCGAGCTGGCCCACGAGTTCCGCTACCGCGACCCGGTGGTCAACGACCGCACGCTGGTGGTCGCGATCTCACAGTCTGGCGAGACCATGGACACCCTGATGGCCGTCAAGCACGCGCGTCTGCTGGGCGCGCGGGTCATCGCCATCTGCAACACCCATGGTTCGACCATCCCTCGTGAGTCGGACGCGGTGCTGTACACCCACGCGGGCCCGGAGATCGCGGTCGCCTCCACCAAGGCCTTCCTGGCCCAGATCACCGCCTGCTACATCCTGGGCCTCTACCTGGCCCAGCTGCGCGGTGGCACCTACGCCGACGAGGCGCACGCCGTGATGAAGGACCTGTGCGCGATGCCGGCCAAGATCCAGACGGTCCTGGACGGGTTGGATCGGGTCCGCGAGATCGCCCGCTTCATGGCCGACACCCGCTCGGTGCTGTTCCTGGGCCGTCACGTCGGCTACCCGGTGGCCCTGGAGGGGGCGCTCAAGCGCAAGGAGCTGGCCTACATCCACGCCGAGGGCTTCGCCGCCGGAGAGCTCAAGCACGGGCCCATCGCCCTGATCGAGGCCGGTCAGCCCGTCTTTGTCATTGTGCCGTCGCCCAGCAGCGAGCACGGCCTGCACGACAAGGTCGTCTCCAGCATCCAGGAGGTCCGCGCCCGAGGAGCTCGCACCATCGTGATCGCCGAGGAGGGCGACGAGGGGGTCGTGCCGTTCGCTGACGTGGTCATCCGCGTCCCGGTGACGTCGCCACTGCTGGCTCCCCTGGTGACGACCGTCCCCCTACAGGTGTTTGCCTGCGAGCTGGCGACGGCCAAGGGTCTGGACGTGGACCAGCCGCGCAACCTGGCCAAGTCCGTCACGGTCGAGTGAGCGGGGGGATCGAGTGAGCGTGGCGCGGCAGCCATGATTATCGGGGTCGGGATCGACGTCGTCGATGTGGCGCGCTTCGGCCAGACGCTGCAGCGCACGCCACGGCTGCTCGAGCGGCTGTTCATCGAGTCCGAGCGCTCGATGGGGCTCAACTCCTTGGCAGCCACGTTCGCGGCCAAGGAGGCGTTGGCCAAGGCTCTGGGTGCCCCTACTGGTCTGCGCTGGGCTGACGCCAGCGTCCTTCGGGGCGACGACGGGCGCCCGCACCTGAAGATGTGGGGCACAGTCCAGGCGCGAGCCGATGCGCTCGGGGTGCTGGGCCTGCATGTCTCGCTGTCCCATGATGCCGGCATCGCCTCGGCTGTCGTGGTTGTTGAGAGCTGAGGTCGCGATGATCCGTGCCTATTCCGTATCCACAGTCCGCCAGGCCGAAGCTGCGGCGATGGCCCATCTGGACGAAGGTGAGCTGATGTCGCGCGCCGCCTCCGGGGTGGCGGCCGTGGCGTCGGCACGCCTTGGCGGCCCGGGGGGGCGACGCGTTGTCGCGATGGTCGGCGCCGGCAACAACGGCGGGGACGCGCTGTATGCCGTCGCTTCGCTGGCCCGCGACGGCGCGACGGCCGTGGTGCTGACCGTGGCGCAGTCGGTGCACCAGGGCGGCCTTCGCGCAGCCCGAGACGCTGGCGTTCTGGTTCTTGATGGCCTGGCAGGTGGCGCCGAGCCGGCTTCGGCGGTCTCCTCGACCTTGCGTGAGGCCGATCTGGTCATCGACGGGATCGTCGGCATCGGCGGGCGCCCCGGCCTGTCGCCGCGGATCGAGGCACTGCTGCGCGAGGTGAGCGACACGGCCTACGTGCTGGCCGTGGACCTGCCCAGTGGTGCGGACCCCGATGGCGAGGTGGCCACGAAGTCCTGCGTGTTCGCCGATGAGACGGTGACCTTCATCGCGGCCAAGCCAGTGCATCTGCTGGCGGCCAGTGAGCCGGCCGTGGGACGACTCACGGTTCTGGACATCGGTGTGAAGATCGACGCTGAGCCGGCTGTCGAGCGGGTGACCCGCGACGACGTCCCGTGGCTCTGGCCACGGCCTGGGCCAGCGGACGACAAGTACTCCCGTGGGGTGCTGGGCATCGTGGCCGGCGGCGAGAAGTACACGGGGGCGGCGTTGCTGGCGGTGACCTCGGCCGTCTGCTCGGGCGCAGGGATGGTCCGTTACGTGGGCCCACCGACCCCCACGCTGCTGGTCCGTGCGCAGGTGCCCGAGGCGGTCATCGGCGGCGGTCAGGTGCAGGCGTGGCTGGTCGGTCCCGGCCTCGACGTCGGCGACGAGTCCGCGCCGGGCCTGGCCCAACGGGCCGCCGCGCAGTCAGCCGTGGACTGCGGCCTGCCGTGTGTCGTGGATGCGGGCGGCCTGGACCTGATCATCGAACCGCGCAGCACCCCAACGCTGCTGACACCCCACGCCGGGGAGCTGGCCGCGCTGTTGAGCCGACTTGACAGCCCCGTGGGCCGCGCCGAGGTGACCAGCGCGCCCTTGGCCCACGCCCGGCGGCTGGCCGACCTGACCAACAGCACGGTTCTTCTGAAGGGGGCAACGACTCTGGTGGTCTGCCCCGGCTCGTCGGGTCTGGCGGTGCGCTCCCAGGCCGACGCGCCGTCATGGCTGGCATCGGCAGGCTCGGGGGACGTGCTGGCCGGTCTGGCCGGGACTCTGCTCGCCGCGGGGCTGTCGCCGCTGGACTCGGGCAGCGTTGCCGCGCTGGTTCACGGGCTCGCCGGCGATGGCGCCAACCCCGGGGGACCGGTTCGGGCGCTGGGTGTGGCACAGGCCATACCGGGGGTTGTTGCCGCGTTAATGGTCCGGAGGACCGTTCGACCCTGAGAGACTTGAGCTATGACGGACGGGATTCATGGGGTGGCCGATGGCGGCGTGACATCGTCCGGCACTCGGGATACCGCACGTGTCACCGTGGATCTGGACGCGATCTCCCGCAATGTCGAGGTGCTGCGCAAACATGCCGGGTCGGCCGCGGTGATGGCTGTGGTCAAGGCGGACGCCTACGGGCACGGCCTGCTGCCCAGCGCCCGAGCTGCCCTAGGCGGCGGCGCGTCGTGGCTCGGAGTGGCCCAGCTCAGTGAGGCGATGGCGCTGCGGGACGACGGGATCCGCGCTCCGCTCCTGTCCTGGCTGCATGTTCCCGGCACTGACTTCGCGGGCGCCATCGCTGCTGACATCGACCTGTCCGTGTCGGCGTTGTGGTCACTGGCGGAGGTGGCCGATGCGGCCCGCGGCCTGGGACGGACGGCCCGCATCCACCTCAAGGTCGACACGGGCCTTGGCCGCAATGGCGCGTTCGGCGACGACTGGCAGGCCCTGCTGCCTGCTGCCCGCCGCCTGGAGGCCGAGGGCCTGGTCCGCATCGTGGGTGTGTGGTCCCACTTCGTCTACGCCGACGAGCCGACGCACCCCACGGTGCGGCGCCAGGAGGAACAGTTCGCCCAGGCCGTGCGTGACGCCGAACGCGCAGGCTGCGACCTCGAGGTCCGGCACATCGCCAACTCCGCTGCCACGCTGACCAATCCCGGCGCGGCCTACGACCTGGTCCGGCCCGGGCTGGCGGTCTACGGGCTGTCGCCGGTCCCGAGCCTGGGCGACCCCCAGTCCTTCGGGTTGACCCCGGCCATGACGCTGAGCGCGGATCTTGCCGTCACCAAACGGGTTCCGGCAGGCCAGGGCGTCAGCTACGGACATCAGTACGTCACATCACAGGACACCACGGTGGCTCTGGTGCCGATCGGCTACGCCGACGGTATCCCGCGCAATGCCACGAACGTCGGTCCTGTGAGCGTGGGAGGCACCCGGCATACCGTCGCTGGCCGGGTCTGCATGGACCAGTTCGTCATCGATCTCGGGCCAGGTAGCGCAGCCCAGGCCGGGGATCGGGTGACCCTGTTCGGAGCCGGCGAGTCGGGGGAGCCGACGGCGCAGGACTGGGCCGAGGTGACCGGGACGATCTCCTACGAGATCATCTCCCGGATCGGGTCTCGGGTCCCCCGCGCCCACCTCGGGGGTCAGCCGTGAACCGCCGTCGTCGCACGCTGACCGGAATCGGCATCGGCCTGGCAGCAGCGGGGACCACCGCTGCGGTGAGTGTCGTCGCCGAGCGTCTGGCCCGCGGACTCCAGACGGCCAAGTCGCTGGACTCGGTGGACAGCTATGACGAACAGCCCACCGCGCAGGTCGTCGTCGTCGCCGACGACGGCGTGCCGCTGCATGTCGAGATCGACGAGCCCGAAGGCCGTCCTGCGGGGGTAGAAAACGGGCCAGAGGTCCCGACGGTGGTGTTCTGCCACGGCTACACGTTGAGCCTGCGCTGCTGGGTGTTCCAGCGGCGAGCTCTCAAGGCGGCCGGCTACCGCGTCGTGCTCTGGGACGCCCGGGGCCACGGTCGGTCCGGAGCGGGGCCCAAGGAGTCCTACGAGATCGACCAGCTCGGGCACGACCTGCACGCCGTGATCAATGCGGTCGTGCCGCGAGGGCCACTGGTTCTGGTCGGACACTCGATGGGTGGGATGACCTTGATGGCCCTGGCGGCTCACCATCCCGAGGTGATCAGGGACCGGGTCATTGGCGTGGCGTTCGTGGCTACCAGCCCCGGCGGCATCTCAGCGGTCTCGTGGGGGCTGGGCAAGGTGCTGGGCAAGGCGGTGCACCGGCTGGGGCCATTGGCGGTTGGGCAGCTCGCCGGACGCCAGGGGCTGGTCAACTCGGTGCTCAAGGCCGGCCGTGAGGTCGAGGAGTACTTCGTTGACCTCTACTCGTTCGCCTCACCGGTGCCGCTGAGCATCGTGCGGCTGACGGCGGACATGATCTTCCAGACCCGTATCGAGGTCATCTCCGACTTCATGGAGACTTTCGACCGCCATGACAAGCGCGAGGCACTGGCCCACTTCATTGGGGTCGAGACGCTGGTGATCAACGGAGTCCAGGACATGCTGACACCCCCGGAGCACAGCGAGGAGATCGTGCGGCTGATTCCGGGCGCCGAGCACGTGCTTGTCAACGACGCCGGTCACATCATCATGCTGGAGCACGGCGACGTCGTCAGCGAGCAGCTCCTGTCGCTCATCGGGCGTGCCGAACGTGCCGCAGCCATCCACCTCGACCCGCGTGACAAGCCGAGGGTACGGCGGACGATTACGGACCTGGCCAAGAGACGGCGGTTGAAGGCGCTCACAGGTCGCCGCAGTGCCTCCTGAAAGGCGCTCGATGACCACTGAGGCCTCCGAGGCGATGGCTGGGTCCCGTCGGGTAGGTCTGCGCGGCGTCGGCGACACCCACGCCTGGGGCGCCAGGCTCGGAGCCCTGCTCAAGGCAGGAGACCTGGTCGTGCTCACCGGAGGCCTGGGCGCAGGCAAGACCACCCTGACGCAGGGCATTGCCCACGGCCTGGGCGTGCGTGGCCCGATCACCTCGCCCACGTTCGTCATCGCGCGGGTTCACCCCTCCCTGGTCGGTGGGCCCGACCTTGTCCATGTCGACGCCTACCGGCTGGGTGGCCTTGCCGAGCTCGATGACCTGGATCTGGACGCCTCCCTGGAAGGGGCCGTCACCGTCGTCGAGTGGGGCCATGGCGTGGCCGAGCAGCTCAGTGAGGACTATCTCGAAGTGACCCTGAGCGGACACCGGACCAGGACCGTGGAGCTCGCCGGCCACGGCGGGCGGTGGACCGGTCACGGTGCCCGCGCACAGCTGGACGATCTCGCCCAATTATCCTGAACCTGTGCTACTGCTTGCGATAGACACCGCCACCGCCGCCATCACCGTCGCCCTGCACGACGGCGAGGGTGTGCTGGCCGAGTCGAGCACCCTGGATGCGCGCCGGCATGGGGAGTACCTCGCTGCGGGGATCGCCCAGGTTCTGGCGAAGGCTGGTCGCACCCCGGGGCAGGTCAGCGCCGTGGTTGCCGGAACCGGGCCCGGGCCCTTCACCGGGCTGCGCATTGGCCTGGTCACGGCGCGCACGTTCGCCTTCGCGTGCGGCATACCGGTCCGCGGGGTGTGCAGCCTGGACGCACTGGCCCACCAGGCCTGGCGCGAGGACGCGGCGGCGCTGGGCCGGTCCTGTGTCGTGGCAACCGATGCACGGCGCAAGGAGGTCTACTGGGCACGCTATGACATCACCGAGGCCGGGGTCGTGCGAAGGGGGGAGCCGATGGTCGCCAAGGCGGCCTCGATCGAGGGCGAGGTGCGGGGCCTGCCCGTGATTGGGCGGGGCGCGGTCCTGTACCCCGAGTGGTTCGGCACGCGGCTGGGTCCCCTGGAGGTCAGCGCCGGGGCCCTGGCTGATCTTGCGGCGCAGAGGATGGCCGCCGGGCAGGACCTTCCCGCGGCCGAACCGATGTACCTGCGTCGCCCGGACGCGACGCCGCTGCCCCCGCGCACGCTGGTACGTCCATGACCTTCCCCGATGGCATGCCTGAGCCGGCGTCGGCCGCGACGGCGTTGCCCGAGACGACGTTGCGCGAGATGACCTGGCGCGACATCGAGGCCCTGGCCGCGCTGGAAGTGGCTCTGTTCGCTGACGATGCGTGGTCCCGGCGCAGCTGGTGGGCGGAGCTGGCCGGTCGTCCACGGCGCTCCTACGTGGTCGCTGAGCAAAGCGGCACGGTGGTCGGGTATGCCGGGGTCGACTGTGCCGGCGAGGTCGCTGACGTGATGACCATTGCCGTGGCCCCCGCAGCCCAGGGGCAGGGCCTGGGCGCTGTGCTGCTGCACTGGCTCATTGCGGAGGCCCAACGTGCCGGCGCGCAGCACCTGATGCTCGAGGTTCGGGCGGACAACCGTGTGGCGCAGCGGCTCTATTGCGCAACGGGCTTTGCGACGGTGTCGGTGCGGCGCAAGTACTACCAACCGGGGGACGTGGATGCACTCATCATGAGAATGCACCTGTGGGACATGACCGAGGACCAGGCTGAGGATCGGGCCCAGACCGCTACCGAGGACAGGCCGACGTGACCGCCGGCCCCCTGGTACTGGGGATCGAGACATCGTGCGACGAGACAGGTGTCGGCATCGTGCGCGGCCACACCCTGCTTGCCGACGCCGTGGCCAGCAGCGTCGAGGAGCATGCGCGATTCGGCGGCGTGGTGCCAGAGGTGGCCAGTCGAGCCCACCTCGAGGCGATGGTGCCGATGATCGAGCGAGCCTGCCGCGAGGCCGGCATCCGCCTGGATGACCTGGACGCGCTCGCGGTCACCGCCGGCCCCGGTCTGGCCGGAGCGCTGCTGGTCGGGGTGGCGGCGGCCAAGGCACTTGCCGTTGCCCTGGGCAAGCCGCTCTATGGCGTCAACCACCTCGCCGCGCACGTCGCCGTCGACATCGTTGAGCACGGCCCGCTGCCCGAGCCGACCATGGCCATGTTGGTCTCCGGCGGGCATTCCAGCCTGCTGCTCGTCCCGGATGTCACCGATGACGTGCGATCTTTGGGAAGCACGATCGACGACGCCGCCGGCGAGGCTTTCGACAAGGTAGCCAGGGTTCTGGGGCTGCCCTTCCCGGGCGGGCCGCACGTGGACCTGGTGGCTACAGGGGGCGACGCGGCTTTTGTGGTCTTCCCGCGCGGCCTGACCTCGGGCCGTGACATGGCGCGCCATCGTTTCGACTTCTCGTTCTCCGGCCTGAAGACCTCGGTGGCTCGCTGGGTCGAGGCGCGGGAGCGGGCGGGTGAGCCAGTACCGGTGGCCGACGTGGCGGCCAGCTTCCAGGAGGCGGTGGTCGACGTGCTGACGCGCAAGGCCGTCCTGGCCTGCCGGGAGCACGGCGTGGACGACCTGCTGATCGGCGGTGGTGTGGCGGCCAACACCCGGCTGCGCGCCATGGCCCAGGAGCGTTGCGATGTCGCGGGGATCCGTCTTCGGGTGCCACGACCTGGTCTGTGCACGGACAATGGCGCGATGGTGGCCGCACTGGGCGCTGCCATGGTCGCCGCAGGTCGCCTTCCGTCGGCGCTGGACCTGCCTGCCGACTCCTCGATGCCGGTGACCCTGGTCCGGGTATGACTGGCTTGCCGGCTGGCGCCATGGTTCGTGCCTGCGTCTCCACCGAGCCCGTGCCAGTCATTCTCGACGTGGATACCGGGGTGGACGACGCCTGTGCGCTGCTGCTGGCCGCTCTGCACCCGGGTGTGGAGCTTCGCGCCGTCACCTGTGTCGCGGGCAACGCCAGCGTGGACGCCGTGGTCAGCAACACCTTGAAGGTGCTCGACACTGCCGGCCGCGCGGATGTGCCGGTCGCCCGCGGCGCTGCCAGGCCGCTGCTCGGGCCGGGCAGCCATGCCCGGCACGTCCACGGCCAGGACGGTATGGCGGACCTCGGCTGGCCTTCGCCGGATGCCCACCGCGACCCGCGGCATGCGGTGGAGCTGCTGGCAGACCTGCTCAGCGCGGCAGCCGATAGGGGACCAGCTGATCGCGTCACCTTGGTGCCTTTGGCTCCGCTGACCAACATTGCCCTCCTGCTGCGAACCTACCCGCAGGCCGCCGCCGGCCTGCGGGAGATCGTCTTCATGGGTGGTGCCGCACACACCGGCAATGCCACCGCCTCGGCCGAGTTCAACGTGTGGCACGACCCCGAGGCGGCATCGATCGTCCTCGAATCGGCTGCTGAGCTCGACATCCCGGTCGTGATGTACGGCTTGGACGTCTTCTACGACCCGCGCGTCACCCGGGAGCAGGCTGTCGAGCTCATCGCGGTCGGTGGCCGTGGGCCGGCCGAGCTGGCGGGGCGGCTGATCGACTTCCAGTGCCGTCGCTTCGGGCAGGCCGACGCGACCATCGGGGACGCCGGCGCGGTCTGCGCGGTGATCGATCGGGCGGCTCTGAGCACGACACGGCTACCTGTTCGGGTGGAGCTGGCCGGGACGTACTCGCGCGGCCGGACCATCGTCGACCGTCGCGACTGGTCAGGGGACATCGCCCACGATCCGCAGGGGATGCCCCCGGCTTCTGTTCAGGTGGCACTGTCGGTGGACGCTGGTCGATACGCCGGGCTGTGGTTGCGAACGGTGCAGGCCGGGAGGCGCTGATGGGCCGGGTGGTCGTGGTCGGTTCGCTCAACATCGATCTGGTGACCCATGTCGAGCGGCACCCGAAACCTGGGGAGACCGTCCTGGGCACGGGTCTGCAGCGGCTGGCGGGAGGCAAGGGCGCCAACCAGGCGGTGGCCGCTTCGGCGCTCGGTGCCGCCGTGGTGATGGTCGGGTGTGTGGGGCCGGACGAGGCTGGCTGCGCCTATCTCACCAGGCTGTCAGCCCTGGGGATCGACGTTGCCTCGATCAGGGTCGCGCCCGGCTTGCCTACCGGTCATGGCCTTGTCACCGTTGACGAGGCTGGCGAGAACTCGATCGTCGTGGTCGCCGGCGCCAATGCCGCGGTGACGGCCGATGACCTGCAGGTACTGGAGTCCGTCGGCCCGGGGGACATCGTGCTGCTGCAGCTGGAGGTCGCGCTCGAGGTCGTCGCCGCCGCCGCCCGGCGCGCATCGGCCCGGGGTGCTCGGGTCGTCCTGAACCTGGCACCGTATGCCCTCCTGCCACCTGACGTCGTCGCCCTGGCCGACCCGTTGGTGGTCAACGAGCACGAGGCGCTGTTGCTGGCAGACTCGCAGGCTGTGCCGGCCTCGTTGGTGGTGACGTTCGGCGCGGCGGGCGCGGCCTGGGACGGCGACCAGCTGGCCGGGCCGGGCCTGAAGCAGCCAGAAGTGCGCGACACCACCGGCGCAGGCGACGCGTTCTGTGGCGCGCTGTGTGCCGCACTGGTCGCCGGCGCCGGGCGTCGCGAGGCTATGCAGGCAGCCCTGGCCGCTGGCGCCGATGCCGTCAGACACGTGGGCGCTCAGCGCGATCCGGCGCTGTGACACCTGCTCAGGGGCTGGGGCGGCCCAGAACCGGCCCGCTCAGAGCTGCCGGTGGTGGCCGCCCGCGATGTGGCAGGATCCAGAGAGTGAATCCGTCGACCGCTCTGGCTACGGTAGTGGTCGACGAGCTGGTTCGCCACGGAGTGTGCGAAGCTGTCCTGTGCCCGGGTTCGCGTTCGGCCGCGTTTGCTTATGCTCTGCTGGAGGCTGACCGCTGCGGCAGGCTCCGCCTGCACGTGCGGGTCGACGAACGCTCCGCGGCCTTCCTGGCCCTGGGCCTGGCCAAGCTCACCCGCCGGCCGGTGCCCGTGTTCACAACCTCCGGGACCGCGGTGGCCAACCTCCATCCGGCGGTTCTGGAGGCCAGCCACGCCGCGGTGCCGTTGATCATCATCAGCGCGGACCGTCCCCCGGAGCTGCAGGACAGCGGCGCGAACCAGACCACCGACCAGAGCCACTTGTTCGGTACCGGTGTCCGCATGTTCCACCAGTTCGGTGCACCTGAGCGTCGCGATGGCCAGAACGCGCTCTGGCGCTCGGTGGTGGGCCGGCTGTACGCGGCAGCTGTCGGTGCCACCGGGGCGGACGCCGGTCCGGTGCATCTCAATGTCCCCCTGCGCGAACCACTGGTGCCCGACCTTGGCGCTGGTGGCCAGTGGCCGGAGGCCCTGACGGGCCGCCGCGAAGCTGCCCCATGGGTCGTCGTCGCCCCAGCCAGTGGTCAGGTGCAGCCTCTGGCAGCCGTTCCCAGGACCCTGGTCGTGCTAGGCGACCTGCCGGATCCGGCCATGGCCGTAGAGGTGGCAGCGCTCGCCCGGGTCTCGGGGTGGCCGGTTATCGCGGAGCCTTTCGGTGCCCACGACCGCGGCGCTCAGGTCCCCCACGGCCCCTTGCTGCTCACGGCGGGCCAGTGGCTTGGGCGTCATCTTCCTGATCGGGTTGTGGTCGTCGGGCGGGTCACGCTCTCGCGCTCAGTGGGCGATCTGCTGGCCAACCCCTCGGTTCGGGTGGAGGTTGTGGCGGCTCAGTCCAGCTGGCCTGACGCTTCGCACGTCGCATCGGTGGTCCACCCCTTCGAGGTGGTGGCGGCGTCCATCCCCCACGGCCGACAGGTCGACCAGTACTGGGCGCGGGCGTGGGGGCACGCGGGCGAGCTGCTGTCCAAAGCCGCCGGGGCGGTCATCGAGGGGGCCTGGCCCAGTGGTCTGGCCGTCGCCGCCACCGTGCTGGCCGGGCTGCCGCCGGAGGCAGTGCTTTTTGTGGGTCCGTCCAACTCGGTGCGTGATGTTGACCTGGCAATGGCCCCCTCGGCGAGGGCCGCGCCGCTGACCGTGGCCGCCAGCCGCGGACTGGCTGGTATTGACGGGTGCGTGTCGACCGCCATCGGACTGGCGCTGTCGGCGCCCCGCCTGCCGGCCTACGCGTTACTCGGCGACCTGACCTTCCTGCACGACACCAACGGGCTGCTCATGGGTCCACAGGAGCCGAAGCCCGACCTGACCATCGTGGTCACCAACGACGACGGAGGTGGCATCTTCACCCTGCTGGATCCCGGAGAGCCAAACCGGGCACCGGACTTCGACCGCGTCTTCGGCACCCCGACGGGCGCCTCCATCCTCGACATCTGCCGTGCGCACGGGGTGAGGCACACTCTGGCCTCAACCAGGGCGGACCTGCGCGCAGTCCTGCGGCAGCGCCCTGAGGGTCTGGGCGTCGTCGAGGTCAGGGTTGACCGCGCTGCGCACCGGGACCTGCACGCTGAGCTGCGGGCGGCTGCGGCACAGGCGCTGCGCTAGAAGGCGATGGCTCCGGCTGGTTCGCGCTCGCAGCTCATCGCGCGTGACAGGCTCCGAAGCGAACCCGCCGTGAGTTCCTCGACCAGACCTTGATCTGCTTGCGCGGTCAGGTTTCTGGACCCCAGGTAGGCAGCTCCCAGGGCCTGGACCGGCAGCCGCAGGTCGGCGTCCTTGGAGGTGGGCATGCACGTGGCCACCCCATCGCGATCAACCGTGAGCCGCCAGGCGCGCTGGTTCCACGGGCACACAGGGTCCAGGACGTCGAGAACGACGTCGCAGGCGCTGGAGTAGCCGCGTGCGGTCAGGGCCGCGTCGACGTCGACCAGGCGAAGCCACAACGAGTCGCAGGCTCTGACGCCCAGCGCCCGCGGACCGCCAGCCCACCACAGCAAGGGATCGTCGCTCGCGCGGCCGCCTATCGTGGTGGAGGCGGTGAGGTCGAAGTCCACCAGCCGGCGCGCCAGGGCCAGCAGGGCCGCAGGGCCGGTGGCGCCCAGCTCTCGAACGGCGACAGTGCCTTTGGCTTTGAAGCCCTCCCATTTGGACTCGCGGCTGAAGATCGCGTAACCCGCCGGCAAGCCATCGACGTGGGCAAGCAGCACCTGCCATGGTTCACGGCCCTGACGGGTCAACGGCAGGTCGACCAGAAGGGGGCGCGCCATTGCCTGCGGGCGGCTTACCGCGCCCAAGGTCACCGCAGCGCAGCGGACATGGAGGTCATGGACGGCCCGGGCGGCGTCGTCCGAGTCTGCCGGGAAGAACCGCGTCGTGACCCGCCCGGCAGCATCCTCCAGGGACGGTGCCGTCAAGACGGTGCCACGCTCCAGCTCCAGCTCCAGCTCGACCGAGCTGACCGCGTAGCCGAAGCGGCCGTAGATCAGGACCTCGGCCGCGTGCAACCCGCTCAGGGCGCCACCCTGCTCGTGCAGACGGCGCAGATGATGGGTGAGCATCTGGCGCAGCACGCCCCGGCGACGATGATCGGGGTGCACCGACACCCATGACAGCCCTGCCATCGGCACTCGCGCCAGGGTCCCCAGCGGCCCCGGGGCCGTCACCGCCATGTCGTAGGACGTGTAGATGCCGGCCAGCTCGTCGCCGCCCTGACTGACAGCGCCGAAGGTGCGTGCCCAGTCCAGATGGCTGGTGACGATGTCGACCGGGTAGGCGCGCGGGTCGAAGAAGAAGGCAGCCACGTCGACACCAAGCAGTCGCTGCCGGTCCGCAGCTGTCAGTGCCACGATCGAGACGGTCATCCGGTGAGAGCATCCCTCATGGGTACGAACTTGGCGTCGGACTCGGCCAGCTCCGAGGCAGGGTCGGAACCGGCGACGATGCCGCAGCCTGCGAACAGCCGAATCTGATGCGCGTCTGCGCCGTCAAAGGCACCGCACCGCAACGCAATTGCCCACTCGCCGTCTCCCGCAGAGTCTATCCAGCCAACCGGGCCGGCATAGCGCCCGCGGTCCATCTGCTCGAGCTCGCGGATCGCCGTGTCGGCGGCGGGCGTCGGCGTGCCGCAGACGGCTGCCGATGGGTGCAGCGAAGCGGCCAGGGCCAACGAGGTCGCACCGTCGGTCAGCACGCCGGCCACATCTGTGGCCAGATGCATGACGTTGGACAGATGCAGCACGAACGGTGACTCGGGAACGTTGATCGACGAGCAGTGCGGTGCCAGTGCCTCGGCCACGGAGCGAACGGCGTACTCGTGCTCCTCCAGATCCTTGGAGGACCGGGCAAGGGAGGCGGCCAGGGCGAGGTCGTGCTCGTCATCACCGGAGCGGCGGATCGTCCCGGCCAGCACACGCGAGGTGACCAGCCCCTTCTCTAGTCTCACCAGCAGCTCGGGAGTGGCACCGACCAGCCCGTCGACCGCGAAGACCCAGGTGGTGCCGTAGCGCTCGGCCAGGCGCCGCAGAAGCCAGCGCGGGTCGATCGGGGAGCTGGCGTTCACGGCGAGGTCGCGCGCCAGGACCACCTTGTCCATCTCGCCGGCGTTGATGCGTCCAACGGCACGGGCAACCACGCTCGACCACTGAGCGCCGGACAGGGCGCCGTCGGCGAACGTCACATCCAGGGGTGCGACCGGGGGGGAGGCAACCGACGGGGCCACACCGCCAGGCAGGTGTGAGCCGACACCGATCGTGGTCATCCACCATCGCGAGCCCCGTTGGCCCACCAGGACCTGGGGCACCACGAGCATCGCGCCGGCGGGGGAGTCCGCGGAGAACGAGAAGGAGCCGAAGGCGACCGGACCGGTGCCCGGCAGGTGCACATCGTCGCGCACGACGGCGTGCTCCACCACGGAGCGCCACCACGCCTGCGCCTGGGTGAAGCGTCCGCGGCCGCTGGCCCGAAACCCCAGGGCCCGACCCCAGCCGACCAGGCCCTCGCCGTGACGCACCCAGGACGAAACCTGCTCCGGGTCCAGGGCCTGGGGAATCAGCGACAGCAGGTCGCCGGGGTCGTCGATCGTGACCGTGCGGGCCACCAGCGCGGGGACATGCGCAGCTGGTGACTTTGCTCGAGTCGGCTCGGATTGTGGCAAGGAGGTCACGACCGTCAAGCCTACGACGGCCGCAGCGCCCAACGGTGCAGGTCCGGCTGCCGGTGCACGGAGTTGGGTCATCAGCGAAGATGACACCATGACCCGCGCCAGCCTCGACAAGCAACCCAGAGACGTCGCCGCGATGTTCGACGACGTCGCCGCGAAGTACGACCTGACCAACGACGTGCTGTCCCTGGGCCAGGACCGACGGTGGCGCAGGCTCGCGGCCCAGACGGTGGGCGCCAAGGCGGGTGACACGATCCTGGACATCGCGGCTGGCACCGGTACCAGCAGCGAGCCCTTCGCGGACGCCGGGGTCAAGGTCGTGCCCGCCGACTTCTCCCTGGGGATGCTGCGCGTTGGCAACCAGCGCCGCCCAGACCTCGCCTTCACGGCCGCCGATGCGCTGAGGCTGCCGTTCGCCGACGACTCCTTCGACGCGGTCACCATGTCGTTCGGGCTGCGCAATGTCTCGGGGACAGGCCAGGCCCTGCAGGAGTTCCTGCGGGTCACCAAGCCCGCAGGCTCATTGGTCATCTGTGAGTTCAGTCACCCGAGGAACAAGGCGTTCCGCACGGTCTACTCCAACTACCTGATGCGCTCGCTGCCGTCGATCGCGCGCAAGGTCAGCTCCAACCCCGACTCCTACGTCTACCTCGCAGAGTCGATCCAGGCGTGGCCTGACCAGGCGGGTATGGCGGCTCTGATCACCAAGGCGGGTTGGCAGGACGTGGCGTGGCGCAACCTGTCCGGAGGCATCGTCGCCTTGCACCGGGCGACCAAGGCTCCAGCAAGGGTGCCAGCAAGGGTGCAGACAGGGGGCTGAGAACGGGCCCGATCTGTGCCCGTAAGGGTCCTGGCTGAGGCTGGGTAGGTTTACCTCAGTACGATGGGTAGGTCATCCAAGCGTAGAGTTCCGCCGAGTTCGTGAAAGTCTTCACAAGCGCCGTCCGCTCTCAGTTCAGTAGCAACCCCCTGGTGAGGCCCCTCCTGTGAGTCACAGCATCATCGCCACCATCACGGACGGCACCGCCGGCACCCTCAATGCCGCCTCGGCGCGGCCGTCCCCCGTGGCATCCCCGGGCGGGCGCCATGGTGAGAGTGCCGATGTCATCATCGTCGGAGCCGGGCCTAGCGGATCGGCCACTGCGGCGTATCTGGCGATGGCGGGGCTGGACGTCCTGCTGCTGGAGAAGGCGGTCTTCCCCCGCGAGAAGGTCTGCGGCGACGGCCTGACGCCCAGGGCGGTCCGCGAGCTCATCACCCTTGGCATCCACACGCCAGCGGAGGACGGCTGGATCAAGAACCACGGCCTGCGCATTGTCGGTGGCGGGATGCGGCTGGAGCTCAAGTGGCCAGACCTGGCGAGCTTCCCCCCGTACGGCCTGGTGCGGACCCGGAAGGACTTCGACGACATCCTGGCCAAACACGCCGTCTGGCACGGCGCCCGCCTGCGCGAGTCCACCAACGTCACCGACCCGATCCTGGACGAGCGCACCGGCGCCATCATCGGGGTACGGGCCAAGGCGCTGGGTCCCGATGGGCGCCCGACCGGCGAGGGTCTTGTCTTCCGTGCTCCGCTGGTTGTCGCCGCCGATGGCAACTCCAGCCGTCTGAGCATGTCCATGAGCCGGCCCAGGCGCGACGACCGGCCGATGGGCGTTGCGGTGCGCACGTACTACACGAGCCCGCGCCACGACGACGACTACCTCGAGTCCTGGCTCGAGCTGTGGTCCAAGAACGACGCAGGCAATCGGG
>Ga0209638_1000407_pt1 | contig 28345 bp, 23 predicted proteins | sample BarGraNGADG00211_FD_184490 | JGI IMG/M metagenome (GOLD analysis project Ga0209638, IMG submission 184490) | Arctic peat soil microbial communities from Barrow, Alaska - Barrow Graham LP Ref core NGADG0002-211 (SPAdes) (version 2) | ecosystem: Environmental > Terrestrial > Soil > Wetlands > Peat...
TAATGGCAGCCGCGCTGGGTTTAGGTCCCAGTGCCGCGTAAGCGGCGTGTCGGTTCGAATCCGACCTCGCCTACCAGCCTTATGAGCCCGTGATGTCCGCGGCGAGCCGCGTCACTTCGACCGTGGCTCGGACGTTCAGCCCGTCGGCCGCGACCCATGCTTCCTGGAGCTGCCACGGATCTGACGGCGCGGGCTGGAGCAGCACGATCGCCGAGCCGACGCCCGGGTCGAGCACGAGCGCGCCACCGGTAACAGCCAGACGCGCGGTCGCCTCGACGCCGCTGACGCGCACGCTCACGCCGCTCGCGGCCACGGTCACCGAATCGATTGTCACGCCCGCGCGCTGCCCGGCGAGCCGGATCAGAGCCTCCGTGTCCGCGGCCGAAAGATGGGCCGTGGCGCTCGCGGCGTCAGCCGGCCCGTCGAGCGTGACCTTGTCGAGATGCGCGCTGTCGCCGGTCGTCGTCCTCAGCGTCACGTCGTCGATCTCGCCCGTGACCGTGGCAAATGTTCGGTCGAAGAAGGACGCGTCGCTGACCGAGACGTTGAGGCTGCCAATCGTCGCGGGTGACTGAACGACGTCCGTGGCCGAAAGGGTCACGCGCCGCGAATGGCCGGTCAGCAGGCTCGGGTCGAAAAGCGCCACCGACACGTCGAGCGACTGTGCCTGGATGCCCGTGTTGCGGACCATCTGCGTCAGGACTGGTCCCAGCAGGAGAGGCAGGCCGACGAGCACGAACGCGACGACGAGCACGGCGAACAAGGCGACGAAACGGAGAAAGCCGGCCACCGCCCTATACTCGTTCCTTCCAATGATCAGTGCCGACACGAGGCAAATGAAGGTAACAACGCGGCCCGCGGAGCGCTCCTCCGTGGTTCTCGAGGTCGAATTCCCCGCCGATCAGGTTCGGCGCCAGATCGATGAATCGGTGCGCCACCTGGCGCAAAGAACCAATGTCGCCGGCTTCCGTCCGGGCAAGGCGCCACGCGCGCTGCTCGAACGCGCCCTGGGCATGCGCCGTGACGACCCGGACGCTGAGAACCCGATCCACGACGACGCCAAGGAGCATCTCTTCGAGCGCTCCGTGCTCGACGCCGTGCGTGAGAAGGAGCTCGACGTGCTCCAGGTCCCGGACCCGGAGTGGACCAGTTTCACCGAGGACTCGGGCGCGACGTACACGGTGACCCTGCCACTGCGGCCGGACGTCAAGCTCGGCGCGTACACGGACTACCCGTTCACGATCAGCGTCGACAAGATCGACGACGAGGCGGTCGACAAGGTCATCGAGCAGCTGCGCGATCAGCAGGCATCGCTCGTGCCGGTCGAGGGCAGGGGAGCGGCAACGGACGACTACGCGGTGATCCGCTTCACCGGCTCGCGCCAAGGCCAGCCGGTCGAGGGCGCGTCGAGTGATCGAATGCCGCTCATCCTGGGCCGCGAGCGTTTCGTTCCCGGTTTCGAGGAGAACCTCGTTGGCCTGCGCGAAGGTGACACGAAGAGCTTCAGCGTGACCTTCCCCGACGACTACCAGGAAGCGGACCTTGCCGGCAAGCCGGTCGATTTCGAGGTCGGCATTCTCGAGCTGCGCGAGAAGAAGATGCCCATCGCCGACGACGACTTCGCTCGCTCGCTGGGCTCGTACGACGACCTTGATGGACTCCGCGTCGAGATCCGTGCGCGCCTCGAGCGCAACGCGCTCGATCGCGCCCGGCACAACTTCGCCGACCGGATCATCGACTTCGCCGTCGCCAACGCGACGCTCGTGCTGCCCGATCTGCTCATCGACAGCGAGCAGGACGTGATGCTCGACGAGCTCAAGGTCCGCCTCGCCGAGCAGGGCATCGGATACGAGGACTACCTGCGCATCACCGAGCGCGACGAGAAGCAGGTCGTCGACGAGTTCCGGCCGGACGCCGAGAAGCGCGTCAAGACGCTGCTCGTACTGTCCGCGGTCGCGGACAAGGAGAACGTCGAGGTCACCGACGCGGAGCTCGACAGCGAGCTCGAGCGCTCGCGCGAACGCTACGCGGGCAACCCGCGCCTGATCACCTACCTCGAGTCGGCCCGCGGCCGGACGTACACGCGTTCCCTGCTGCGGCGCTCGAAGACGATCGAGATGCTTGTCGACCGCTACATTGCCGCGCACCCGGAGTTCGCCGACGTCCAGCACATCGAGTCGGACGCCGACGGGCATATTCACGATCACATGCACGACATGCACGCAGCGCAGGAGGCCGACTGATGCTCGTCCCGATGGTCATCGAAACCTCGAGTCGGGGAGAGCGCGCCTACGACATCTACAGCCGGCTGCTGCGCGACCGGATCATCTTCCTGGGCGATGCGATCGAAGATCACGTCGCCAACCTGATCATCGCCCAGCTGCTCTTCCTCGAGGCCGAGGATCCGGAGCGCGACATCTCGCTGTACATCAACTCGCCCGGCGGCGTCGTCACCGCCGGCCTCGCCATCTACGACACGATGCAGTACCTGCGCGCGCCGGTCAGCACGATCTGCATCGGCATGGCCGCGTCGATGGCGTCGGTCCTGCTCGCTGCCGGCGCGAAGGGCAAGCGCTACGCGCTGCCCAACAGCCGGATCATGATCCACCAGGGCAGTGGCGGATTCCGCGGTAACACACCAGACGTGCTCATCCAGGTCAAGGAGCTCGAGGCGCTGATCAACATCAACCACGGCATCCTGTCCAAGCACACCGGGCAACCGGTCGAGAAGATCATCAAGGACACCGAGCGTGACAACTTCATGTCGCCCGAGGATGCCAAGGCGTACGGCATCATCGACGAGGTCTACTCCGTTCCCGACCAGTCGCTGATCTCAGAGGCCAAGCATCGCGGCCTGCTGGGCGGCGAAGGCGGCGCCGCGGCGGCCGCACCCGAGGAAGACGGCGGAGGCGCAACTCCGGCCAAGAGCTGACCGTCTCCACCGGCGACCTGCGGTCGAAATGGGCCGACCGCATCTTGTCGGTCGGAGTACGCTCTGCGCCCGCGGCTGAGACGAGCGGCCGAATCGGAGGCTTCACGATTCCTCGATGACCACCACCACCAGCAGCAAGGGCACCAAGGTTCCCTACCGCTGCAGCTTCTGCGGCAAGAGCCAGGAACAGGTCCGCAAGCTGATAGCCGGCCAGGGCGTGTACATCTGCGACGAGTGCATCAACCTGTGCCAGGAGATCATCGAAGAGGAAATGCTCGAGGCGCCGCGCGCCAAGCCTCAGCAGACCAAGCTCCCCAACCCGCGCCAGATCATGTCGGCGCTCGACCAGTACGTCATCTCGCAGGACCGCGCCAAGAAGGTCCTTTCCGTCGCTGTCTACAACCACTACAAGCGGGTGGCGGCGGCCCACGTCGTCGACGATGTCGAGCTGCAGAAGTCGAACGTCCTTCTCGTCGGGCCCACCGGTAGTGGAAAGACTCTCCTCGCACAGACGCTGGCCCGGGTGCTGGATGTGCCCTTCTGCATCGCCGATGCAACGTCACTGACAGAGGCGGGCTACGTCGGCGAGGACGTCGAGAACATCCTGCTGCGCCTCATCCAGGCGGCCGATTTCGACGTCGCGCGCGCCCAACGCGGGATCATCTACATCGACGAGATCGACAAGATCGCGCGCAAGTCGGACAACCCGTCGATCACGCGCGACGTCTCTGGCGAGGGTGTCCAGCAGGGCCTGCTCAAGATCCTCGAGGGCACGGTCGCCAACGTCCCGCCGCAGGGCGGCCGCAAGCACCCGCACCAGGACTTCATCCAGATCGATACGACGAACATCCTGTTCATCTGCGGTGGCGCGTTCGAGGGGCTCGAGAAGATCGTCGAGGAGCGCGTCGGCAAGCGCACGATGGGCTTCGGCTCGCAGGCGCAGATCGTGAAGTTCGAGCGCGACAAGGTGCTCGAGCAGCTGATGCCCGAGGACCTGCTCAAGTTCGGGCTGATCCCCGAGTTCGTCGGCCGGCTACCGGTAATCGTGTCGCTCTCGGCGCTGACACGCGACGACCTGATACGCGTGATGATGGAGCCGAAGGGCGCCGTAGGGCGGCAGTTCCAGAAGTTCCTGCAGCTCGACAAGGTTGAGCTCGTGTTCACGCCAGGCGCGATCGAGGCCGCGGCAGAGCTGGCCCTGGGCCGCAAGACTGGGGCACGCGCGCTGCGCTCGATCGTCGAGGAGGCATTGCTCGAGGTGATGTTCGACATCCCCGAGCGGACCGACGTGCGCAAATGCATCATCACCGAGGAAACCATCCGCCACGGCCGAGCGCCGCTGCTGCTGACCAAGGCCGAGCTCGACCGCGGCGTCGACGAGAACAACTACTCCGAGCTCATCGAGCGCCCCGGCGCCTAGCCCCGCCGACCCGCGGCCGACCCGTGCCGACGTGGCAGTATTCTCTGACCGGCATATATCTGGCCCTGAGCCCACGTCACCGCCGATGACCCGTTCCGACACGATCGAGCGTGTCGTCGCGATGTTTGCGAACATGGGCGGATGACAAGCGAGAGCGCGCAGAACAACGGCCTGGGCGGGTACGGCGGCCGCAAGCTCGGCGCGCTGCTCGGCCCGCTGAACGCGTGGAGCTTCGCCCTTCAGCGTCTCTCGGCCGAAGACGAGGCCACGGCGGCCCGCCGCCTGGAGGAGCTCGACTATCGCGCGATCTGGATCCCGGAAAGCCTGGGCAGCAAGGAGCTGATCGCCCACGCCTCGCTGCTGCTCCAGGCCACGGACAGGGCGATCCTCGCCTCGGGCATTGCCAATATCCACGCGCGCGACCCGATGGCGATGGCCAACGGCGCGAAGACGCTGGGCGAGCAGTTTCCGAACAGGTTCGTGCTCGGCATCGGCGTCAGCCACGCGCCGAGCGTCAAGGCGCGCGGCGGCGAATACGGCAATCCCATTGGGCAGATGACGGCGTACCTCGACGGCATGGCCGCGGCCCAGTACGCGGCCCCGGCGCCGAACCCGCCCGTGCCGCTCGTCCTGGCCGCCCTGGGTCCTCGGATGCTCGAGCTGTCAGCGCAACGCGCAGACGGCGCCCACTCGTACTTCGTTCCGGTCGAGCACACGCCCTTCGCGCGCCGTCACCTGGGCCCGGATGCGGCCCTCATCGTCGAGCAGACGGCCGTGCTGACCACGGATCGCCGGAACGGGCTCGATATCGCCCGCGCTTTCGGCAAGCACTACCTGGCCCTGCCCAACTACGCCAACAATCTGCGCCGCCTGGGCTGGTCGGATCAGGACATTGGCGGCGACGGCAGCGATCGGATCCTCGAGGCTGTGATCGCGATCGGCGACGCCGAGGCGATCGTCGGCCGTGTCCGCGCCCACCTCGACGCCGGAGCGGACACGGTCTGTCTTCAGATCCGCGCGGAGAAGTCCGCCGACCCCGCGCTGGCCGCCTTCGCCGAGATCAGGGCGGCCTTCGACCGCTGACCTAGGCCGCGGCCGCGCTCTGTGCCGGGGTGTGGTCGCGAATGAACTCGAGCACGCGGCGCCACGCGTCGGTCGACGCATCCTGGAACTCGGCCGCCTTGCGGTCGAAGAACGAGTGTGGCGCGTTCGGATAGCTCACCAGCTCGTGCTCAACGCCCGCCGCGGCCAAGGCGTGGTCGAAGTCGTCGACGACGTTCCGAGGGATGCCCTGATCCGCGCCGCCGAAGAGGCCCAGGACCGCGCAGTGGAATTCCCGCGCGTGCTCGGTCGGCGACGGCACGCCGCCACGGCCGGCACCCGGCGCCGGCCAGCCGTAGAAGCCGATCACACCAGACAGATCCAGGTCTGCCTGAGTGCCGGAGATGAAAGCAAGTCGGCCACCGAAGCAGAAGCCCGTGGCGAAGACCGCGCGAACACCGGGACGTGCACGGAGCATGGCCGCGGCCGCGCGAATGTCCTGGAGCACTGTGCTCCATTCGACCTGCTCGACATGGGTTTGGTATTCGAAGGCATCGCCACGGCTGTCGTGGCTGGCGAGGCCCGCGGTTCGCCCGAAGTAGTCGAGCGACACGGCCTCTACGCCGGCCTCGGCATAACGCAGCGCGAGCTCCTCGTAGAACGGATGCAGGCCGCGGACGTCGGGCAGGATCACGATCCCGGCGCTGCTTGGTGTAGTGGGCACCGCATGGAACACGGAGAACTCGGTTCCGTCGGCAGCATGCAGGTGGGTCAGCTCGCCGTCGATCGCAGCGCCGGCTAGGGGAGGGATGGGTGGTCGGCTATCGAGGTCGAAACACATGGCGGGGATGCTAGCGTGCGATGGTAAGATCGGCGCCCACGACAGGGACCGGAAGGAGTAGCGCCGCTCCGGCTCGAGCAGAGACATCCGGCCAGGGGCTGAAAGCCGGATCGGGCATGTCGGCGCGAACGTCGTCCGCGAGTCGAGGCGGATGCGCCCGATAACGCGCATTGAGAGCGCCGGCGAGCAGGTCTGCGGGATGACCGCGGTACGGCCGACGCTGAACCAGCAGGTGGTACCACGGCCCCGTTCGTCCGCTGGACGATCGGGGCCGTTCTGTTTTCCGGAGGAGACGGTGGCGACCGACCTCAAGCCTGAGCTCGAATCGAATACGACACAGCAGCCTATGCCGCCCACGTACAGCGCTGCCGACGTAGAGCCGCGCATCTATGAGCGCTGGCTGGAGGCGGACGTCTTTGCGCCCGACGGCAAGGGCGGCCGCGCCGACTGGTCCAAGCCGCCGTTCGTGATCACCCAGCCGCCACCAAATATCACCGGCGCGCTGCACATCGGTCACGCGCTGACGGCCACGCTCGAGGACGCGATGATCCGGCGGGCGCGGATGCAGGGCTATCCGACGCTGTGGGTGCCCGGCGTGGACCACGCCTCGATCGCGGCGCAGGTCGTGCTCGACCGGATGCTGGCCAAGGAGGGCGAATTGCGCTCGTCGCTGGGCCGCGAGCGTTACCTCGAGCGGATGTGGCAGTTCATCAACGCCACGCGCTCGGTCATGGGCGACCAGCACCGCCGGCTGGGTGCAAGCGTCGACTGGAACCGGCTGCGCTTCACGATGGACGAAGGATCGGCGCACGCCGTGCGGGTCGCCTTCAAACGGCTGTACGACGACGGCCTTGCGTATCGCGCCGAACAGCTCATCAACTGGTGCCCGGGCGACCTGACGAGCGTGTCCGACCTGGAGGTCATTGCCACTCCGACCAAGGGCACGTTGTGGTCCGTGCGCTATCACTTCGTCAACAACGACGGCTCGATCGATCCAGAGAACGGCATCGTCGTGGCCACGACGCGGCCGGAGACCATCCTGGGTGACGTCGCGGTCGCAGTGCATCCCGACGACGACCGGTATCGCGCGCTCGTCGGCCGCAAGGTGCTCATCCCATTCATCGACCGTGTCGTGCCGATCATCGCCGATGACGTCGTGCGCCAGGACTTCGGCACGGGCGCGGTGAAGATCACGCCCGCGCACGATGCCGACGACTTCGCCACGGCCAAGCGCCACGGCCTGGCGACGATCGACGTCATGACCGACGACGGCCACATCAACGAGCGCGGCGGCACGTACGCCGGCTTGACGCTCGACGACGCACGCCAGAGCATCCTGGCCGACCTCGATGCGCGCGGCGACCTGCTCGCGACCGTGGCCCATGAGATGACGGTCGGTCGCTGCGAGCGCAGCGGCCACGTGATCGAGCCACGGCTCAAGACGCAGTGGTTCATCGCCGTCAGGCCGATGGCCGAGAAGGCGATGGCGTCGGTGCGCGACGGCCGGACGAGCTTCGTGCCGAGGCGCTACACGAAGGTCTTCTTCGACTGGATGGAGAACATCCACGACTGGAACGTCAGCCGCCAGCTGTGGTGGGGCCACCAGATTCCGGCGTGGTACTGCCCTGACGGCCACATCACCGTTTCGGACGACAAAGACGGTCCCGCATCATGCGCAGCCTGCGGACGCCCGGCAAGCGACCTCGTGCAGGAGCAGGACATCTTCGACACGTGGTTCTCGAGCGGGCTGTGGCCGTTCTCGACGTTGGGTTGGCCCGAGCACACGTCCGACTACGAGCGCTACTACCCGACCAGCGTGATGGAGACGGGTTACGAGATCATCTTCTTCTGGGTGGCGCGGATGATGATGCTGGGCGAGTGGCTGACCGGTTTGCCGCCCTTCCACACTGTCTACCTGCACGGCATCGTGCGCGACCCGTACGGCGCCAAGATGTCCAAGACGAAGGGCAACGTCGTCGACCCACTCGAAGTGATCAAGGAGATGGGCGCCGACGCGCTGCGCTTCGCCCTGCTCCACGGGCCGGAGCCGTCGCAGGACCAGAAGATGTCGGCGCCGCGTCTCGAGGACGCGCGCAACTTCGCCAACAAGCTGTGGAACGCGGCACGTTTCGTCGTCGGCTCGCGGCCGACTGCGATCGCGGCCGATGCGCCGCTCGAGTCGCCCGCCGGCGCCGCGCTGAGCGCGGCCGACGAGTGGATCCTGCAGCGCTGCGCGGCGACGCTCGCGGCCGTCGACCACGCCTATGCCGAATACCAGTTCGGCGAGGCCGCTCGCCTGCTCTACGACGCGATCTGGAGCGACTACTGCGACTGGTACCTGGAGATGGCCAAGCCTGCGCTGGCGGCAGACGCGACGGCCGATGCGCGGACCGCGACGTGGCGCACGCTGACCTGGGTTCTCGACCGATATCTGCGCCTGCTCCATCCGTTGATGCCGCACGTGACCGAGGCCATCTGGCAGCGCCTGCCGCACGCGCCCGATGATCCGGACCTGCTCATCGTCGCGCCGTGGCCGGACATTCCGGCGCGAGGTGCGGCAGGCGAGAGCGGCGCGGGTGTCGAGTTGCTCAAGGAGATGATCACGGCCATCCGCGGCGCCCGCGCCGAGAGCGGCATTGCCGCCGCTGACATCGTCGACGCCTGGATCTACTTCAAGCAGCTGCAGGCGCGCGAGGCGTTCGAATCGCTGCGCACGGTCGTCGAGCGGCTGGCCAGGATTAGGTCTACGGTCGTCGACGATCGAAGCGAGCTGGCCGCGGCCGGGGAGGGAGCGATGGCCGTAATCGCTGCGTCGGGCGAGGCGCGGGTACGGCGCTCCGACGCCGATCGTGCCCGAGAGCGCGCTCGACTGGAAAAGGAGTTGGCCAACGTCAGGGCGCAGCTGGACGCGTCCGACAAACGCCTGTCAGATGCCAATTTCGTGGGCCGCGCGCCGGCCGCGGTGGTCGACCAGGCACGCCGGCGCGCGGCCGAGCTGCGCGACCAGGTAACTTCGCTGAGCGCTCGACTTGAGGAGAACAGCTAGTGCCGCTTCCGTTCATCGGTTCGCGCAGGAAGTCAAAGCGAGCGGCCGCGTCACCACCGCGGGTTTCCCTGCCGCCCGACACGCTCGAGTACGAAGAAGCCGCGCTCCGGGTCCAGTACCACTCGATCAGCAGCCACGGCGTGCGACTGCCGCACACGGACGACGTGCCGACGCTGCTGCCCCGCCTGCTCGAAGGCTTCACGCAGGAGGTCGAGCTGATCGAGCCACTCGACGCCTCCTTCCAGGACGCGGCGCCGCAGCTGCTCCGGCCGCAGACCGCGCTGCAGTGGATCAACGCCCATCACGGCCGCAGCAAGATTGGACGTCACGCCCTGTACATCCTCGAATCGCTCGATGTGATCGACCTCGCATACGAGACGTTTGCCGTGGCGATTCTGTCGGGCGACCTCGACGGCGAAGGCTTCCCGCGCTACGACGCGATCGTTGGCGGCCCGATCAGCTATTGGGACGAGGCGACCGGTGACCTGATCGTGCGCATGGCGCTGTGCTGGGGCGGCGAGGGCGTCAAGGGCGACACGCAACGCGTGGCGCTGCGCCTGCTCGCCCGGCTCATGTCCAACATGCTCGCCAGCCAGGGCGCGACTGAGCTTGGCCGCGTTGAGCGGCCGGTCGCCGTCGCGGGCGCGCAGCGCCTGTCGTGTCCACACTGCGGCTTCCAGCAGATGGACCGTCGCGCCCACTACTGCCCCAAGTGCGGACTGCGGATGGCAGGAAACTAGGGGAACATGCCGCTTTACGACTACCAGTGCCTGAGCTGCGGGCACATCGTCGAAGTGATGCACGGAGTTAATGACCCCGGGCCACAGCGCTGCGAACGTTGTGGCGGCGAGATGCGCAAACTCATATCGGCCGCGGCGATCGTCTTCAAGGGATCGGGGTGGGCGAAGAAGGACGCCCGATCAGCGTCGGACGCTCGATCGGCCAGGCCAGCTGGAGCTGCAAAGAGTGCGACTGAATCTGACTCCGATAGCAAACCTGCTGCGACCGACAGCAAGGCTGACAAACCAACCACCGAAACCAGCGCCGGCGGAGCCGACCCCGCCGCCTGAGCCAGCCTACGTTCTGCCGGCGCGCCCGCCGGAGCCGATAACCGTCGCGTCGCCCGCCAAGAAGCCGACAGGGCCGCTCGCCGTGCTCGGCCGGCTCGTAGGGCGCATCACGGCCAACAAGCGCGTGGCCCGCGCATTGGGCGTGGTGGACATCGCCAACGCGGCCGGCGCGCCGTTGTTCGCGTCGGCGCTTGCCTACAGCACGATGTTCGCCCTCATCCCGATCGCGCTGCTGATGGGCGGCGTGCTCGGCTGGTTGATCGCCGATCCGATCCAGCGCCAGCAACTGCTCGACCAGCTCGTCGGCTACTTCCCGCCCTTGGCCGACTTCTTCAGGACGTCGCTCGCAGGCGTCGTCGCCGCACGCGGGGCGTTGTCGGTTATCGGCATCGTCGGAGTGCTGTGGGGCGCGAGCTCGTATTACGGCGGGCTCGACGAGGTCATGCGCCGCATCTTCGTCGGCGGCGGTGCGCGCGGGGAGATCGATCGCCGCCTGCGCGGGTTCGTGACTGTCCTCGTGCTCATCGCCGTGATCGTCGGCAGCGTGGTCCTGTCGAGCGTCTGGGCGCTGGTCGGTCAGCTGGTCGGCGGCATGGCCGTCTTTGGCTACGTCGTTCCACTCGTCGCGCTGGGTGTCTTCGTACTCGTCGTTCTCGCGATCTACAGGCTCGTGCCCACGGCGCCGCCCAGCCTCCGCGCGGCCACTCTGCCGGCCATCGTCGCCGGCATCGGGATCGGGTTGCTGACCAATCTCTTCGGCGTCCTCGCGCCGCTGCTCATCGGCGGCTTGAGCGGCCTGGGCGTGATCGCCACCGCGTTCGGCGTGTTGATCTGGCTCAATTTCGGCTACCAGATCCTGCTCTACGGTGCCGCGTGGGCACGCCTGCGGCGCGACCGCGAGCGCGAGAAGCGGAGCGTCTACTCGGGCTAGCTCGCGAGCTGGGCCAAGCCGCAGCGACGGCAGAAGTGAGCCTTGGCCGAGACCGCGAGCTGACAGTTGCTGCACGGCCGAACACCTGTTGGCGTCTGCTCCTGGCCGGCAAGCACAGGCAACGGCAGGCGGTAGGGCTGGATGGCGGGCCGGATCGGAGTTGGCACCGCGGCCATGGGCACTGGCGGGGCCATCGCGTACGGCTGTTCGAAGGGGATCGCCGGCCGCTGACGCGGCAGGATCATCGGCGCCGGCACGACGGGATCCGGGGGCAACGGCGCCGGCTCGGGCCGTGGCGCCGGTTCAGGCGGTGCCGCAGGTGCGGGCAACGGCTCAGGCGCCGCCAGCGGGGCCGGCTGTAGGACAACAACCGGCTTGGCGGCGACGCGCTCCGGAACATCCTCGACCACGACGGGCTCGGGCTCCGCGATGAATGGTTCGGGTGCCACGACCGGCGGTAGCAGCACTGCGACGGCCGACGCTGGCGGTGGCGCCGCGGCGACGGGCTCTGCCCACGCGATGGCAGGTTGGGCCTCTGCCACCGGTTCCGCAGACACGGCCGCGACCGGCTCGAACGTCACGACCGCCGGCGGCGGCGCAAACAAGTGCGTGGGGTCCGGAAGCACGACAGGCTCCGGCTCGGGGACGACGACAGGCTCCGGCAGCGGGGCACACGTCTGGCACGCGCCGGCCTGGTCATTCCAGCATGCCGGGCACGAGTAGCCGCGGCAGGCGAGGCACAGGCGCAGGAAGATCGAGTTCGTTGGCGGCCGAACGCCATCAGCGGTGGTGCCCGTCACGGCTGAGCGCAACCGGCGCGCAAATGCTGCGCCCGAGCCCTCGCTCTCGTGGCGCTCAGCAGGCTGGCGAGCCCCACAACGCTCGCAGAAGACTTCTGGTCCCTGCATCCCGGACCAAGGATGCGGCACCGAAGCCACCAGTGGCGCCCGGCGACAGTACCTCCCGTACCCCGCAGATCGTCCCCTGTGACCTGTGTCGGAAAGTCCCTTTGCTAGACTCGCGGCCCGATGGCAGGCCCTCTTACCGCAGTCGAGCGGTTCTTCGAGCGGCTCTTTGAGCGGCCGGCGGCGCGCCTCTTCCAGACGCGCGTCGAAACCGTCCAGATCGAGCGCGCCCTCGAGCGGGTGATGGAGTCCGAGCGTCGGGTGCAGGCGCGCCGGACGTATGTTCCGACCGCCTACCGGGTACTGCTCAACGACGGCGACGCGGCGGCCGTCGTCGGAGACATGCGCAGCCTGGCCACACAGCTGGCTGAGTCGCTGCGCATTTACGCCCTTGCCCACGGCTACGTCCTGCTTGCCCAGCCACGGATCGACATCGGCTCCTCGAAGGCGGTCCAACCGAGCGATGTGCGTGCGTTTGCGGAGCCTGTCGTCCCGCCGTCAGCTGGCGCTCCGGGACCGGCGCGGCCGGCGGCTGGCGTTTCCCCGCCGCCCCTACCGCCGCCCGACCTCGTCGGCGAAGCGACGGCCGTGTTCGCCGCGCCGCAGGCCAACGTACCGCGCGCGCAATTGGCCATTCGCGCTCCGGGTGGCCCCGTCTTTCGCATCCCTGTCCGCGCGGGCACGCTCCGCCTGGGCCGCTCTCTGGACAACGACATCGTGCTCGGCGACGAGAAGGTCTCGCGCCATCACGGTCAGATCGGGGTCCGCCTGGGCATGCTCGTTTACACGGATCTGGGCAGCACAAACGGCTCGTTTCTCAATAGCAGCGCAGTCACCGAGATCGCGCTGGGACCGGGCGACGTGCTCCAGGTGGGCAACTCGACGGTGACAATCGAGCCAACCTCCTAACCTTCACGTCCGCGGATGGACGTCTTCACCCTCAGCCTTTGGGCATTGCGACTCGGCTTCCTGGTTCTCGTCTATGCCTTTTTCGTGTTCGTCGCGCGCGCGCTGTGGCGCGACCTGCGCGCGGGTGTGTCGGGCGCGGGCAGGCCGCTCGCGCGCCTGTTCGTGATTTCCGCGGCGGAAGGTCGGCCGGAGCCCGGTACGTCGATTCCGCTCGACGCGGTCAACTCGATCGGCCGTGACGTCAACAACTCGATCGTCGTCGACGACTCGTTCGTCTCCGCCGAGCACGCCCTGCTCACATTCCGTGGACGTGCCTGGTACGTCGAGGACCGTGGCAGCACCAACGGAACTTGGCTCAATGGCCAGCGCATCGAAGGCCTCTGGCCGCTCGGGTTCGGCGACGAGATCCAGGTCGGACAGGTGCGCATGCGCCTCGATCGGCCGCCAGAGGTCACGTCGTGAGCGCGGCAGTCAACGCCCTCGGACGGGTCGGCATCCGGCCGCGCCTGCGGCGCCGCGAGCTCGGACTGCTGGTGCTGGTCATGGTCGCGCTGACGGTCGGCTGGGCGAGCTACGTCTCGTTCCGCGATGGCCACCTGGAGCTGGCCGACACGAGCGCGCTGGCGACGTACTTCGTCGCTCTGCTCGCCATCCACGCACTTTTCGTGCTGTCAGGCAGACGCATGGACGAGATCCTCTTCCCGACCGCCGCCCTGCTCGCCGGCATCTCGCTGATCATGATGCAGCGCCTGCCCCAGGACCTTGTCACGCAGTCGGTCGGTGGCGCGACGCTGGGCCTTGGCCAGCTTCAGCTGTTCTGGATCCTGATGGGGTTCGCGATCATGGCCGCCGTCGCCGTCCTGGTTCGGAGCGATGGCTGGCTACGGCGCTACAAGTACACTTGGGCCGCGGCCGGGATCTGTCTGCTGCTGCTCGTCTTCGTCTTTGGCGACGTCACCGGCGGCGCGCGCCTGACGATCCACATCGGTCCCATCAGCGGCCAGCCGTCTGAGCTGCTCAAGGTCATCCTCGTCGTCTTCCTGGCCGGCTACCTGGCCGAGAACCGGGCACTGCTGGCGAGCGCCAGCACGCGCCTCGGGCCGCTCCGTCTGCCACCGCTGCCGTACCTGCTGCCGATGCTCGCCATGTGGGGCATTGCCCTGGCAATCGTCATCGTCCAGAGCGACCTCGGTGCTGCGTTGCTGTACTTCCTCGTCTTCCTGGCGCTGGTCTACGTCGCGACGAGGCGCGTCTCGTACGTCATCCTGGGCATGGGCCTCTTCCTTGCCGGCGGCTTCGTGCTCTACGAGCTGGTGGGGCGCGTCCAGGAGCGCATCGATATCTGGATCAACCCGTGGGCCGACGCACAGGGCACGGGCTACCAGGTCATCCGCGCGCTGTACGCCTACGGCCGTGGCGGGATCCTGGGCACGGGCATCGGCGCCGGCCTGCCGCAGGTGGGCAACGTGCCGTCGATCCCGGCCATCCACACCGACTTCATCTTCGCCGGCGTGGCCGAGGAGCTGGGCATGATCGGCGCGCTCGCCATCCTGGGCCTATATGTCGTCATCGCGCAGCGCGGCTTTCGCATCGCGGCACTCGCCATCGACGACTTCCGCAGCCTGCTCGCGACCGGCCTGACGCTGGTCATAGTCGTCCAGGCGGCGATCATCGCCGGTGGCAACCTGCGCGTAGTCCCGCTGACTGGCATCACTCTTCCGTTCGTCAGCTACGGCGGCTCGTCGCTGCTCGTCAACGGCGCGGTCATCGGCCTCCTCCTCGCGCTCTCCGACCGTGGCGTTCCGCCGCCCGTGCCCGGCACGCATCGCGGAATGCGCGAGCGGATCGGCCGCCGAGCGCGCGCGCTCGGCGGCCGCGTGGAGTCCGCGCTGTCATGAGCGGTCTCTCACCCGACCGGCATCCGCCTCCGACTCCGCCACCGGCCCCGGCCCCGGCCCGGACCCCGGATCCGCGACGGCTGCGCGTTCACCTGCGCGTTCGGCCGCGGCTCGGCCTCACGCGCGGCACGCCGAACGTGGCGCCGGGCAAGCCGGCCGGTCCGCCGCGCGTGGCCGGCAGCCTCTTGCGCCTGTCGCTCGCGCTCGCCGTCGGCTACGGCTCTCTCGCCGCCGGACTGCTCTACTGGCAGGTGGTCCAGGCTCAACAGCTGACGACCGATCCACTCAACCCGATCGTGCTCCAGGCCGTCCGTGACGCGCCACGCGGCACGATCTACGACGCCAACGGCAAGGTGCTCGCCGACAACCTGCCCGGCAGCAACCACCAGCGCGAGTATCCGTACGCCGTCGCGGCGCCGGTCGTCGGCTACCGCAGCGATATCTTCGGCACGGCGGGGCTCGAAAACACATACGATGCCCAGCTGACCGGCCTTGCCGGCCTGGGTGGCTCCGACCTGTTGCGCAAGTTCCGCAATCAGGCCTACGACCCGGTCGACGTGCACACGTCGCTCGACATCAAGCTCCAGCAGGCGGCGGCCGATCTGCTCGGCGACCAGCGCGGTGCAGTGGTCGCGATCGAGCCGTCAACCGGCCGCATCCTGGCCCTCGTCAGCAGCCCGACCTACGATCCGAACAGGGTCGTCGACCCGAACCTGGGCCGGCGTTACGTCGCGTCACTCCAGGCCAGCGACGCGTCGCCGCTGCTCGACCGCGCGACGCAGGGCCTGTATGTCCCGGGCTCGGTGTTCAAGATCGTGACCTCGATCGCCGGGCTGGCATCGGGTGCGATCACCGCCGCCACGACTTATGCCGACCAGCCGGGCGAGGTCCAGAGCGGGTTCGTCGTCGATGGCTTCCGCATCCACGACTTCCCGCGCAAGGTGCAGACCGACCACCCACTCGACTACAGCGAGGCCCTCGAGGTCTCCGACAACATCTGGTTCGCCCACGCGGGACTGGCGACCGGCGCGCAGCCGATGGTCGCCTGGGCGGCACGCCTTGGCTTCGGCCAGCGGATTCCCTTTGACCTGCCCACCTCGCCCAGCCAGGTCAACGACGGCACTGGCTCGCTCGACGGCTTTCTCGACCAGGTCGAGCTGGCCAACGCTGCTTACGGCCAGGCCGACGTACTCGTCACGCCGCTCCAGATGGCGCTCGTGGCGTCGACCATCGCCGACAACGGCCTTGAGATGAAGCCCAAGCTGGTCGACTTCCTGCAGGCGAGTGACGGAAGCGTTACCCGGATGGATCCGCAGCCGTGGGCGCAGGTTTGTGACGCGAGCGTGGCGGCGACGATCGGCACGGCCATGGTCCAGGCCGTTGAAGGGCAATTCGGCAAGCTGTTCGCGGGCGGCGCGGCGATCCCGGGCGTGACCACGGCAGGCAAGAGTGGGACGGCCCAGCTTGGCGGCAACGCCGCGCCGCATAGCTGGTTCATCGGCTACGCACCGGCCGAGGCACCAAAGATCGCCATCGCGGTCATCGTCGAAGGCGGTGGCGCGGGCGCCCAGAAGGCCGTGCCAATGGCCGGCCAGCTGATGGCCGATTACCTGAACAAGAGTCACTGAGCGCGAGACCGCCGCGTCTGATTAGCAGCGCGCCAACCTATTCGGGGGCTCGGGGTTACTATTCGCCGACGCCGACGATCGCCGGGCCCAAACGGGGTGAGGGGCAGTCCATTCGGTTCGGCACCCGAAGGAGTGCGAGATAGTGGCCACGATCCAGGAATCCGGCGAGAAGGTTCTCGCCAATGTCGAGCGCGTGATCATCGGCAAGCACCACGAGGTCCGTCTGGCGCTCGTTGCGCTGCTGTGCCAGGGACATCTGCTGATCGAGGACGTGCCGGGCACGGGCAAGACTGTGCTTGCCAAGGCGCTGGCCAAGAGCCTGGGCTGCAGCTTCCGGCGCATCCAGTTCACGCCCGACCTGCTGCCGTCGGACGTCACCGGCCTGTCGATCTTCAACCAGAAGACAAACGAGTTCGAGTTCCGGCCCGGCCCGATCATGGCCCAGATCGTGCTCGCCGACGAGATCAACCGCGCCACGCCAAAGACGCAGTCCTCGCTCCTCGAGTGCATGGAGGAGCGCCAGGCGACGATCGACGGCGTGACGTATGCGATGCCCAGGCCGTTCCTCGTCATCGCTACCCAGAACCCGATCGAGTACGAGGGAACATTCGCGCTGCCCGAGGCGCAGCTCGACCGCTTCCTGCTGCGCCTGCATCTGGGCTATCCGGGCATGCTCGAGGAGATCGTCATCCTCGACGAGCAGAAGAAGACTCACCCGATCGACGATCTGCAGGTGGTCGCCTCGTTGGAGGAGCTGCGCGCCATGCAGGAAGGCGTGCGCGACATCTACGTCGACTCGAGCGTCAGCGAATACATCGTTCGCCTCGTCAACGCCACGCGCAACCATCCCGACGTCTACCTGGGAGCCTCGCCGCGCGGTTCGCTGGCGCTCTATCGTGCCGGCCAGGCATTTGCCGCCCTCGGCGGCCGGGACTACGTCATCCCCGACGACGTCAAGGCCGTGGCCGTGCCCGCGCTGGCTCATCGCACGATCGTCAAGACTGCGGCCACGGTGCGCGACGTGGACGCAGTCTTGATCATTCGCGAGCTGCTCGACAGCGTCCCGGTCGAGTCGCGCATAAAACCCCCGGAGCGTCCGGCAGTCCGGCCCAGCTGAGTCGCGTCCCATGATCCGGCGGATCGAGCTCGCCGTCATCGCCCTCGTCGTTGTCATCGCCGCGCTCTCGACGGGTGCCCAGTTCCTGTTCTTCCTGGTCTACCTGGGCATACTGGTCGTAGGCGGTTCTTACGTGGTGACTCGGTTTGGTCTGGCGGATCTGGAGGCGGGCTACGTCCTCGACCGTCTGCATGCGCAGACAGGCGACATCCTGCGTGCCAGCTACACGGTGCGCAACACAAGCCGGCTGCCCAAGTTCTGGCTCGAGGTGCGCAATCCATCGACACTGCCGGTCGAGCTGCCGGCCGAGGCCGTCGGCCTGGGCCCGCGCGCTGAGAAATCGTGGAGCGTGCGCGTTCCGCTCACGCGGCGCGGCCACTTCCGCGTCGAGCCCGTCGCGCTGCGCACGGGCGATCCGCTCGGTCTCTTCGAATCCCAGGCTTCAGTCGGCGCCGCGTCGAACGTGATTGTCTATCCGCACGTCGACGCGTTGCCTGCCTGGAAGCTGCCGCCGGCGTTGATCGAGGGCAGTCATGCTCATCCGGAGCGGACACCGCACACCACGCCGCACGCCACGAGCATCCGGCCCTACACGTCAGGCGACCCTTACAACCGCATCCACTGGAAGAGCACCGCGCGCCATGGCGAGCTCCAGGTCAAGGAGTTCGACCTCGAGCAGACCGCCGACGTGTGGATCTTTCTCGACCTCGAGCGCACGGCGCACGCCGGCGACGGTGACGAGTCAACGCTCGAGTATGGCGTGCGCTTGGCGGCGTCGATCGCGGCGCGCGGCCTGCTCGAGAATCGCAACGTGGCCATGACGGCGTCGGGTGCGCGACTCGGACCGCTGCCGCCCGACCGCGGACCGCGCCAGTACCAGAAGATCATGCAAACCCTCGCCGCGGTCCAGGCCGACGGCGAGGAGCGGCTCAGCCACGTCCTCGTCGAGGGCGTCGGCCGGCTGCGGCGCGGCATGACCGCCATCGTCATCACCCCGTCGCTAGAGCGTGACTGGGTTCGCCCGATGACCTCGCTACGCGGCCGCGGCGTTGTGCTCGAGGTCGTCCTCCTCGACGCGCCGGCCTTCGCGGCCCAGCACAGGCGCGACACCGGGCATGTCGAGCCGACCGAGGAGATAACCCAGGGCGAGCAGCGCTCGGCACGCTCGCTGCGCCACGCACTGGCGGAATTCGACATCCCGTGGCACACCATCCTGCCCATGGAGCCGCTCGCGGGCCAGCTCGTGACCCGCCGCGAGCGACGTACGGCGGCCGCAGCATGAGCGCCAACGTGGGCTCACCGTCAGACACCACCAAGGCCGCCACGAAGCGGCCGTGGACGGACCTGCCCGCGCGCGAGAACGCGCGCGAGATCCCGCTGGCGCCGCGTGAAGGGTGGCTGACGCTGATCGCGGTCATCGTCGTGGTCGGCGCCGTGGCCGTCGCCATCGACGATGCGGGTTGGGCCGGCCTGGCTGCAGCCAGCCGGGACTCGCAGACCAAGTTCCTGCCAGTGGCGGCGCTGCTGTCCGTGCTCCTCGGCGCGTGGCTCGCCAAGCGCGCGATTCGGCCGATGCGCGCCCACCTCATCGGCTCCGTCGTCGGCGCGGGCTTCCTGCTCTACGCCGTGTCGGGCAGCATCTCCTCCGCGCCTTCGATCCTCGGCCGGCTGCACGACCTCAACCTGTCCGTATCGGCCTTTGTCAACGAGGTCTTCGTCCAGGGTGCGCGCTCGACCGAGACGTCGGTCTTCCTGCTCTTCATCGGCGCCCTCGTTTGGGGCCTGGGCCAGTTCACGGCGTTCACGGTCTTCCGCCGCCACCAGGCCGCTCCGGGACTCATCCTCGCCGGCCTGATGATCCTGATCAACGTCTCGCTCACGATCCACGAGGAATACCTGCACCTCGTAGTCTTCGTGCTCGCGGCCCTGCTCCTGGTCATGCGCCTCAACCTGTTCGAGCAGGCAAGCGAATGGCGCTCGCGGGGCATGCGCGAGTTCGGCGACATCTCCGGGTCGTTCGTGCGCAATGGCGCGGTCATGGTCGCGCTGACGATCGGTGCCTCCATCGTGCTTGCCGCCAACGCCAGCTCCGCGCCGCTGTCGCACGCGTGGACCAACGTCGACGACCAGCTACTCGAGGTGGGCTATAACGTAAACCGCTGGCTGGGCGGGGTCAGCGGCGCGGCACGTGGCCCGAACATCCTGTTCACCCCGACGGAGACGATCCGCGACTTCTGGCAATCCACGACCGAGCAGGTCTTCACGGCCACGGTCAGTGACGGCATCGGTCGGCGCTGGCGCGGCGCGACCTACGATTCGTTCGACGGCCGGACGTGGTCACAGCTCGATCGCGAGTCGGTCATCGTCAACAGCGGCGCCAATCTGCTCGATCAGTCGGTTGACGACGTGCCGGATCCGAACTCGACCGAGCCGGTCAGCGCGACCGTGACGCCAGACGACTTTGGCGGCGACGTCTTCGTCTCGCCCGCCGACGCGGTCAGTGTCGATCAGCCGACTGAAGTCGTGACGAACGGCGCAAACGGGCCGTTCGTCGACGCCAAGCTGTCCGACGGCATTCAGCAGGGCGTGCCCTACACCGTCACGGCAGCTGTGCGCAAGCCGAGCGGCAACGGGGCGCTGACGGCCAACCTTCTCGCCGTTGCCGGAACGAACTACCCCGAGTGGGTCAAGCGCTACCTCGACATGAGGCCCGGTTCGGTAGGCGCTGAAGTCGCGGCCACGGCCCAGAACATCAGGGCCCACCTGACAATCGACAAGCGCGATCCGTATCACATCGCCGAAGCAGTCCAGGACTATCTCTTCTCCGGCGGCGGCTTCTCGTACACGACCGACGTGCGCGGGCTGTGCGACAACCAGAACGTCGTCGACTGCTTCCTGCAGATCAGGAAGGGCTTCTGCGAATACTTCGCGACGACGATGGTCATGCTCCTGCGCGAGCTGGGCATCCCCTCGCGTTACGTCGTCGGCTACCTGCCCGGGCAGCAACAATCCGACGGCAGCTGGCTCGTTCCGCGCAGTGCGGCGCACGCGTGGGCCGAGGTCTACTTCCCGGGTCATGGCTGGTTGGAATTCGACCCGACACCTGGCAACGCTGAAAACGGGCAGGCGCCCACGCATCTTCCCGCCGGCCCGCCGATCGTCTTCGGCAGCCCCGCTCCGGGTAACGTCGCGAGCGCGCCGCCACCGGCGGCCACCGTGTGCCCGGAGGAGTTCCGCCGCGGAGCGCCGGAATGCGCCCAGATCAGCCCCACTGTGACGCCGCCGACCAGCCCCGGAGGTCCAAACATCGGCCTGCCGCTTGCCGTTGGCGGCATCCTCCTCGCGGCATTGATCGCGCTGATTGCGCTTGCCCTGCGGCGCGTGCCGTCGAGCGAGCCGGAAATCGTCTTCAATAGCCTGTCGCGCCTCGCCGCGCGCCTCGGATACGGGCGTCAGCCGGCGCAGACGGCGTATGAATATGCTGACCGACTGGGCCAGCTTGTGCCCGTCGCCGCCGGTGACCTGCAGCTCATAGCCATGGCCAAGGTCGAGGCTACCTACGGTCGGCGCAGACCCGGCGATTCGGCGATCGCGATGCTCGCTAATGCATACCGACATGCACGACTCGGCCTGCTCCGGCTCGTGGTGCGCCGGCCGCACGTGTCACGGCCGTCGTTCGGCTCGAAGCCGCGCGGCCGCAGGCGGAAAGCCTAGAGCGCGCCTCGCCGATCGCCGCGCGCCTCGGCCGCGCCACGTGCCTCGTCGGCGAGCGGGGCGAGGTGCTCCGACAGGTTGTGCGCGCGGAGCGCGGCAACTCCCTGGTGCACAGCCACGATCGTTATCGCGCACAGGTCGAACGGGAACGACCAGAAGCGCTCCAGGGGCAGGTCGAGAAGCGACAGCAGGGTCAGCCTGAAGATGCCGTCGTGGGCCACGAGGATGGCCCACGGATCCTGTGGCTGGGCGACGGCACCAGCGACCGAATAGCCGGGCACGAACGAGCGCGAGAGGATGTCGCCGCTGTCGCCGCCGCCCGCGCCCAATGCGGTGAAGATTTCGTCGAGCGTGGCGGCGACGCGCCGAGCCGCCGCGCTGATCGGCTCCCCGCCCGGCGCATGGTGGGTCGCCGGCGTCCGCCGCCAGGCCGCAAGCTCGGTCGCCCAACGCTGGCGCACGACGGCCTGCGGCTGACCTTCCCAGTCGCCCTGGGCGATCTCGATCAAGCCCGGAGCCGGGTGCAGCGCGACGGGCGCGGGTTGTGCCTCGGCTATCGCATGTGCAGTCGCCGCGGCGCGGCTGAGCGGCGAGTGCCAGATGCCCATCGGCACGCCGGCAGGGATGGGCAGTGGCGTGTAATCGTCGCGTTGCGCGAGACGAGCCGCGACGAGGCGCGCCTGCCGCTCGCCGAGAGGGGACAGGGGGGCGTCCTGGCGACCCTGGAATCGACCTTCGGCGATGTATGTCGACTCCCCGTGCCGGACCAGGACAACGTTGGCGTGGAGATCCGCTGGGACGGCCACTCTCAGCCGCGCGTCGTCCCGGCTGGGGGCGCGTTGACCGCGTACCGGGCACGACGGCCGCCGAGTACGTCGAGGACCTGATGGGCCACCTCGACGCCGGCCTTGGCCTGTGCCTCGCGCGTCGACGCGCCGAGGTGCGGCGTGAGCACGGTGTTGGGCGCGCTCAAGAGCGGCGAATCCCGCGGCGGCTCGTGCTCATAGACGTCGATCGCGGCACCGGCCAGCCGGCCACCACTGAGCGCCTCTGCCAGCGCACTCTCGTCGACGACGCCGCCGCGCGCGACGTTGATCAGGAATGCGGTTGATCTCATAAGTCTCAGAGCCTGATCGTCGATCATGCCGCGCGTGGCGTCGTTGAGCGGCACGTGAACGGTCACTACGTCTGAGCGGCGCAGCAGCACATCCAGGTCGACCAGCTCGATGCCGTGCGCGGCGGCGCTGTCCGCGCTGACGAACGGGTCGCTGCCGACGAGCTCCATCTCCATCGCCCGTGCCCGGTCGGCGACAGTGAGGCCGATCTTGCCCAGGCCGATGATACCCAGCGTCTTGCCGCGCAGCTCCGTGCCCATGAAGTCGGCCCTCCGCCACTCGCCGCGGCGGAGCGAGGCATCTGCCGCCGGGACGTTGCGCGCGAGGGCGTAGATCAGTCCGACGGTCAGCTCCGCCGCGGCGATCGTGTTGGCGGTTGGGGCGTTGACGACGACGATGCCGGCGGCCGTGGCGGCCCCGACGTCGATGTTGTCAACGCCCACGCCGGCCCGCCCGACCACCTTCAGCCGCAGGCCGGCGTTGATCGCCTGGGCGTCCACCTTGACGCCGCTGCGCACGACGAGTGCCTCGTAGTCGGGCAGCAGGCTGAGCAGCTCGTCGCGCGTCAGGTTGGGCTTGTTGTCAACGTGGTGCTCGGTCGCGAGAAGATCGACTCCCTCGGCCGACAGCGGCTCGGCGACGAGGACCCTCACGCTCCGGGCAGAGCCGCTGCTGGAGCACGACCCGCGGCCGCGCGCGCCGCGCTGACGGCCGCGGCAACATCGACGTCGCTGCCCAGCTCGCGCATCGACTGGCCGATGATCTCGATCGCATCGACGACGTCGTCGGGCGCGACCGAGCCGAGGTGGCCGATGCGCAGGATCTGGCCGGCGAGCCGATCCTGGCCGCCGGCGACGACGAGGCCGTGCCCGCGCATCTGCTTGTTGAGCGCGGCCCATTCCACGCCTTCGGGCATCCATGCCGCGGTCACCGTCTGTGAGGCGTAGGCGGGATCCGCGAACATGCGCAGTCCGAGCGCGGTCAGGCCGGCGCGCGCCGCGGCGGCGCACGCCGCGTGGCGTGCGAAGACATGCTCGTAGCCTTCCTGCTCAAGCATCTCGAGCGCGACATCGAGCGCGAAGAGCACTCCTACGGCTGGTGTCCAGGGTGTCTCGCCGGTCGCCAGGGACTTGCGCGCCTTGGCCAGGTCGAAGTAGAAGCGCGGCATCGTCGCGCCGCCGGTAGCGTTCCAAGCGCGCTCGCTGACGCCGATCATGGCCAGCCCGGGCGGTGACATCCAGCTCTTCTGCGAACCGGTCGCGACGACATCGAGGCCCCAGCCGTCGGTATCGAAGGGGACCGCGCCAAGGCCGCTGATGCCGTCGATCAGCAGCAGCGCGTCGGGCGCCGCGTCGTGTGCGGCCTGAGCCAGCTCGCGCAGTGGGTTCTCCACGCCGGTCGAGGTCTCGTTGTGGGTCAGCAGCACGGCTTTCGCCGGGTGGCCGTCGCGGGCCATCGCGCGCAACTCGCCGGCGACTCGCCGTGGGTCGGCCGCCTGGCCCCACTCGACGTCGAGCTTGGTCACCACGGCACCGTAGGTCGAGGCGATCTTGGCAAAGCGGTCGCCGAATGAGCCGATGCTGACTGCCAGCACGGCGTCGCCGGGTGACAGGAAGTTGACGATCGCAGCCTCCAGGCCGCCCGTACCGGAGGCGGTCAGGATCAGGATGTCGTTGCGCGTCGAGAACGCCGTCTGCAGGCGACCACTGACGCGCGAGATAAGCTCGCGGAACTCGGGCCCGCGATGGTTGACCATCTGGCGGCTGCCCGCCTCGCGGACAAGGTCGGGTAGGGGCGTTGGCCCGGGAATGCGCAGGTTGACGTCATGGGTCACGGCCAGATGTTAGACGCTCAGGGTGGGATGATCTGAAAGTGCCGGCGCGTCGCGAACCATCAAATCAGCAGTCGCTCGATCTGTCGGGCACGGGCGCCCATGCCCCGCTTGCCGCGCGCATGCGGCCCCGGACGCTGGCCGAGTTCGTCGGCCAGGAGCATCTTGTCGGCGAGCGCGGCGCCCTGCAGCGGATGATCGAGCGCGGACGCCTGGCGTCGATGCTGCTGTGGGGTCCGCCGGGATCCGGCAAGACGACCCTCGCCCGGCTGGTCGCGCAGGAGGTTGACGCGCCCTTCGCGACCCTGTCGGCGGTGATGAGCGGCGTGGCCGACGTTCGGGCGGTGATCGCCAAGGCGCGCGAGTGGATCGACCAGGGCGGCGGATCGAGCGTCCTGTTCATCGACGAGATCCACCGCTTCAACAAGAGCCAGCAGGATGCGCTCCTGCCGCAGGTCGAGGACGGCACGATCACGCTCATCGGCGCGACGACCGAGAACCCTTATTTCGAGGTCAACTCGGCGCTCCTCTCACGCCTGCGCGTCTTCCGTCTCGAGCCACTGACCGACGAGCAGGTGCACAGCGTGATCGAGCGGGCGATGGCCGACGAGCGCGGCTTCAGCGGTGGGCTGACCCTGGCCGACGACGCGTTCGACCACCTTGTCGACATCTCGGGCGGAGATGCGCGCACCGCGCTCAACATCCTCGAGGCCGCCGCGGTCATGTCCGACACGCCCGGAATCGAGGATGTCGCGCAAGCCGCCCAGCAGCGCGTGTTGAGCTACGACCGCGCCGGCGACGGCCACTTCGACACTGTCAGCGCGTTCATCAAGTCGCTCCGTGGCAACGATCCGGACGCTGCGCTGTACTGGCTGGCGACGATGGTCGCTGCCGGCGAGGACCCCAAGTTCATCGTGCGCCGGCTGATCATCAGTGCCTCGGAGGACGTCGGCAACGCCGATCCGCACGCCCTGCAGGTGGCCGTGGCCGCGGCGGGCGCCCTCGAGTGGGTCGGCTTGCCGGAAGCCCAGTTCGCGCTGGCCCAGGCAACCGCGTACATCGCTGCTGCGCCAAAGTCCAACCGGGCTGGCTCGGCATACTGGGCGGCGATGGACGACGTGCTTCGCCACGGCTCGCTGCCCGTGCCCAACCATCTGCGCAGCGCCACGTACCGCGAGGCACGCGCCTTCGGCACGGGCAAGGGCTACGTCTACCCGCACGACTTCGTGAACGCCGATGTCGACCAGCAGTACCTGCCCGATCGCCTCGCGGGTCAGCGCTACTACGACCCGTCAGACCACGGCTACGAAAAGGTCATCGGCGAGCGCATGGAAGCGCGTCGCGCCGCCCGCGAAGCGGCGGCCGAGGCGGGCGGACCGCAACGCGATCCAACGGCGCGCCCGAAGTCGGACGCGATGAAGGTGTCCGGCAACGTCATGGCCACGCGCGAGGAGCAAAAGCGCAGCGTTGCGTCCAAGCAGAAGCGCGAAGCGTCCGCGGATCAGTAGAAGGGGAGCGCAACGATCCTCAGGATGACGAGCAGCAGCCACAGCACGATCAGCGTCCCGAACAGAGCGGCGGCGACGATCAGGATCCGGCGCATGTCCTGGGCGACGTAGATGTACTCGCTAGCTGCGCGTACGGCCAGCAGGCTGCCTGGTCGGGTGCGCGCCCGCGCGGGAGTCGAGCGAGCGACCTGCTCGAGCTCGGTAGCCGCTTCGCTCGGCTTGCCTTCGACGACGTCGTCGGCGATGACCTCGGCCGCGACGAGCTGGCTCGGTACGGTCGCCTGTCGTCGAGGCGGAGTGCCACTGGGACGGCCGGCCGGGCGTCGATGCGTGCGGACGGGTCCTCGGACGCGCTTGCTCACGAGGCGAGTCTATCAGCGGCTCGCCTCGGGCCCCGCCGAATAGAATTCCGCCGATCGAATCGTGGAGCAGGAGATAGCGTGACCGTCGATGCCGTCAGCGTGGTTGCCTTTGCGGGGCTTCTCGTCGGTCTGCTCGCGTTGCTGCTCGCGCTATGGCTCGTGCTGCGCACTGTGCGCCTCTCGCGGCTGAGTACCTTCCGGCCGCAGATGCCGGCAGATCTGCAGACACGCCTGGACAACGAGATCGCGCGCGCCGACCGGCTCAGCGCACAGGTGCAGGACCTCGCAACGAGGCTGCCCGTCGCTGAGCGGCAGTCGGGCGCGGCCCTACAACGTGTCGGCATCGTCCGCTACAACCCGTTCGCCGACACCGGCGGCCAGCAGAGCTTTGCCGTCGCCACGCTCGATTCGCGCGGCTCAGGCTTCGTGATCTCGACCCTCCACTCACGCCAGGCCACGCGCATCTACCTCAAGCAGGTGAGCGCCGGCCGCAGCGATACGGCGCTGTCCGACGAGGAATCGGAGGCTATCCGACAGGCGCTGGGTGGCGGCCAGGCGCCTCAGGCTGAGGCTTCGCCCAAGGCCTGATCGCGGGCCGGCGCGTTGTGGCGCGCTGGCCCAGGTCGTGGGGTGTGTCAGACAAGCTGGCACAGGCGGCCCGTAGCTTTCGGGCATGGTCCTTGCACATCCTCTTGAAACGTCATCGTGGCCCGTGGCCCCGGAGCTTCTCGCCCTACCTCCGGTCGGCGCTCCGGGGCTGCTCAAGGGACTGAACCGGCAACAGCGCCGCGCGGTGACGCACGCAACCGGCCCCGCGCTGGTCATCGCCGGACCGGGCACGGGCAAGACGGAGGTAGTCACGCGCAGGGTGGCATGGCTCATCGCCACGCGCCGGGCACGGCCGCGCGAGATCCTCGCCCTGACGTTCACGGACAACGCGGCACGCGAGATGCAGGCGAGGGTTGATGTGCTCGTCCCTTACGGCCAGGCGGATGCGGCAATTCACACCTTCCACGCGTTCGGCGATCGGCTCCTGCGCGAGCACTCGTTCGAGCTGGGTCTGCCGTCGGACGTTCGACTGCTGTCAAGAGTGGAACTGATCGTCCTGCTCCGTGCCCACCTGTTCGACCTGGGCCTCGAGCGCTATCGGCCGCTCGGCGATCCCACGCGTTTCCTGGGCGCCCTGGTCGATCTCTTTGCTCGGGCCAAGGATGAGGATTTGACGCCGGCCCAGCTCGCGTCGAGCGCGCGGGACCTGCGATCGCGCTCGCTGGCGAACGAGCCCGAGGCGCTGCTCGACGTTGCCGGCGCCCGTGACGAGCTTGCGCGTGCCTATGACGCGTACTGCCGACTGCTGGCGGCGCAGGGCGCGATCGACCATTCCGACCAGGTGAGTCTGGCACTGCGCCTGCTGCGCGAGCGTCCGGCGGTGCGCCGCGAGATACGTGCCCGTTACAGGTACCTGGTCATCGACGAGCTCCAGGACACCAATCGAGCGCAAATCGAGTTCGTCCTGGCGCTGTGCGGTGAGGACGCCAACGTCGTCGCGGTCGGCGATCCCGACCAGGGCATTTATGGCTTTCGCGGGGCGCGCGCCGGCAACGTCCAGCGTTTCGCACAGGCGTTCGCCGATGCGCGCCGCATCACGCTGCGGCGCAACTACCGCTCGACTTCGGCCGTGCTGGAGGTGGCCGCCCGCGTCGTCAGCGTTGCTCCTGACGTGGGCGAGGCGCGCGGGCAATTCGCTCATCGTCGCGTTCGCGGCCGGCCGGTCAGGCACATCTCGTTTGCCACCCCGGATGCGGAGGCAGATGGCGTTGCACTAGAGATCGAGCAGCGGCTCGAAGCCGGCGCCCGTCCACGAGACTTTGCCGTCCTCGTGCGCTCCAATTTCGAGACGGACGACTTCGTGCGCAGCCTTGCCGTGCGCGGCATCCCCGTCGATAGCGGCAGCCGCGTCCGGCTGACGGATGTGCCGGCCGTGCGTTCCCTGGTCGCATTCCTGCGCGTGGTGGCCAATGTCGACGACAGCCTCGAGCTGTACATCCTCGCCGCCGCCGAGCCGTATCGGCTCCCC
>Ga0209638_1000408_pt1 | contig 28341 bp, 33 predicted proteins | sample BarGraNGADG00211_FD_184490 | JGI IMG/M metagenome (GOLD analysis project Ga0209638, IMG submission 184490) | Arctic peat soil microbial communities from Barrow, Alaska - Barrow Graham LP Ref core NGADG0002-211 (SPAdes) (version 2) | ecosystem: Environmental > Terrestrial > Soil > Wetlands > Peat...
GACCGGCGGGACGAGCGACCCGCCGGTGAGCCACGAAAGCGCCGAGAGCCTTCGCACCTGGACGTGCGTCGCGTCGGGATCGTCACCTGCGTGCTCGGCGCGGTAATCCCGCAGCCACGCGCGCGCCTCTTCGTCAGACCCCGCCTTCCCGCGTGCTTCCCCGTCGACGAGCAGCTCGTAGCGCACTGCTAGCCGCCCGAGGCGACGTACTGGGCCCGGCTCCCTTCCTTCAGCACGGCCTGCGCCGCGGCGAGCCGTGCGAGCGGGACACGGTACGGCGAGCAGCTGACGTAGTCGAGCCCGAGGCGGTGGCAGAACTCGACCGAAGGCGGGTCTCCCCCGTGCTCGCCGCAGATGCCGAGCTTGATGTCGGGCTTCGTGCTGCGGCCACGCTCGACGGCGATGCGCATCAGGTCGCCGACGCCCTTCTGATCGAGCGTCTCGAACGGGTTGCGGTCGAGCACGCCGTTCTCGAGATAGAACGTGAGGAACTTTCCCTCGGCGTCGTCACGCGACATGCCGAGCGCGGTTTGCGTGAGGTCGTTCGTGCCGAAGGAGAAGAAGTCGGCGTGCTCGGCGATCTCGTCGGCGCACAGCGCCGCGCGCGGCAGCTCGATCATCGTCCCGCACAGGTACTCCAGCTCGGGCGCCTCTTCGCGCATGACGTCTTCCGTGAGCTCGCGCAGCAGGTGCAGCTCCTCGCCGAAGCCGACGAGCGGATGCATGATCTCGACGAGCGGCGCCGCGCCGGTGCGTGCCTGCACCGCTTTCGCGGCGCGTGCGATCGCCCTCACCTGCATCTCGTAGATCTCCGGCCACTGGATGCCGAGGCGGCATCCGCGCGTACCGAGCATGGGGTTCGCCTCCGACAGCGCCTTGATGCGCCGGCGCATCTTCTCGTCGGTCGCTTCCTCGAGCGAGGGCAGGAACTCGTGCAGCGGCGGGTCGAGCAGCCTGATGGTCACCGGCAGGCCCACCATCACCTCGAAGATCGCCTCGAAGTCGGATTGCTGGAACGGCAGCAGGCGATCGAGCGCGGAGCGCCGTCCCGTCTCGTCGTCGGCGAGGATCATCTCCTGCACGACACGCAGCCGCTCCTCGCCGAAGAACATGTGCTCGGTACGGCACAGGCCGATGCCCTCCGCGCCGAACTCGCGCGCCTTCGCAGAGTCGACCGGGTTGTCGGCGTTCGCATGCACCCTGAGCCGTCGAACGTCGTCGGCCCACGCGAGAATCGTCTCGAGATCCTCGTTGATCTGCGGCGGGACGAGCGCCACCTCGCCGACGACCACTCGACCGGTCGCGCCGTCGATCGTGATCGTGTCGCCTTCGCGGAGCTCGTGGTTCCCGATCCGCACCGTCCTCGCGTCGACGTCGAGCGTGAGCCCCTCGCAACCGGCGACGCAGGGCTTGCCCATCCCGCGTGCGACCACTGCGGCATGGGACGTCATGCCGCCGTGCGCCGTCAGCACGCCCTTGGCCCAGATCATCCCGTGGATGTCGTCCGGGCTCGTCTCCCAGCCGACGAGGATCACCGACTCGCCGGCGCGGCCGCGTTCCTCCGCCGTGTCGGCATCGAGCACGATCGCGCCGGAAGCTGCCCCGGGCGACGCGTTCAGCCCGCGCGCGGCGACTTCGAACTTGGCGTCCGGATCGAGCATCGGATGAAGCAGCTGGTCGAGTTGCGCCGGGTCGATGCGCGCAATCGCGTCGTCACGCGAGATCAACGACTCGCTCGTCATGTCCACGGCTGCCTTGAGCGCCGCCGCGGCCGTCCGCTTGGCCGAGCGCGTCTGCAGGAGGTACAGCCGCCCTTCCTCGATCGTGAACTCGATGTCCTGCACGTCGCGGTAGTGATGCTCGAGCCGCGCCATCGTGTCGAGGAGCTGGTCGTATGCCTCGGGCAGCCGCGCGCGCATCTCCTCGACCGGCTGCGGGGTCCGGATGCCGGCGACCACGTCCTCACCCTGCGCGTTGATCAGGTACTCGCCGTACACGCCCGGCACTCCCGTCGACGGGTTGCGCGTGAAGCAGACGCCCGTCGCCGATTGCTCGCCCCTGTTGCCGAAGACCATCTGCATGACGTTCACCGCCGTGCCGCTGTCGTCGGCGATCCCGTACGTGCGCCGGTACACCTGCGCGCGCGGGTTCTGCCACGACTGGAACACCGCGGCGACCGCCCGGCGAAGCTGCTCGTGCGCGTCCTGCGGGAACTCGTCGGCGATCTCCTGCCGGTAGATCGACTTGAAGGTCTCGATGAGCTGCGCAAGATCGTCCGCCGTCAGGTCGACGTCCGCCTCCACGCCGCGCTCACGCTTCAGGTCGCCGAGCGCCTGTTCGAAACGGTGCCCGTCGACGCCGTCGACGACCTCGCCGTACATCTGGATCAGCCGACGGTACGAGTCCCGCGCGAAGCGTGCATTCCCGGTCGTGCGTGCGAGCCCTTCGACCGCATCGTCGTTCAGGCCGAGGTTGAGGATCGTGTCCATCATGCCCGGCATCGAGATCGCGGCCCCCGAGCGCACCGAGACGAGCAGCGGATCGCTGTCGTCGCCGAAGCGTTTCCCGGCCTGCTGCTCGAGCAGCGTGATGTGCTCTTCGATCTCGTCGTCGAGACCGTCCGGCAGGCCGCCCTCGCGCATGTAGGCGCGACACGCGTCCGTCGTGATCGTGAACCCCGCCGGCACCGGCACGCCGAGCTGGGTCATCTCCGCCAGGCCTATGCCCTTGCCGCCGAGGAGCTCACGGCCACCCTCGGCGGGCTCCTCGAATGCATAGACGTACTTGGGCACCGGCGGGAATCTTGTCATAGATATCCGGATGGACTCCCGTCAGATCCTCGGTCTCGGTGGCAACCCGGACGACGCGATGCTCGACCATGCACTCGGCCTGGCGCGTGGCGCCAAGGTCCTGTATGTGCCGACTGCCTCGAACGAGGATCCGGCGTGGACCGTGGCCTGGTACGAGCGGCTCCGCGGGCGCGCGGAGCTGACGCCGCTGTCCTTCAACCCGTGGCCGCCGGAGAACATGCGTGAGCTCACGCTCGCGCACGACGTCGTGGTCGTCCCGGGAGGGAACACCGCGAACATGCTCGCGATCTGGCGCGTGCACGGCTTCGACGAGATCCTCCGCGAAGCCTGGGAGGCGGGCATCCTGCTCACCGGCTGGAGCGCCGGGATGATCTGCTGGTTCGAAGCCGGCGTCACGGACTCGTTCGGGCCGCAGCTCGAGGGCATGCCCGACGGGCTGGGTCTGCTTCCCGGGAGCGCGTGTCCGCACTACGACGGCGAAGAGCGGCGCCGGCCGGTCTACGAACGGCTCGTGCGCGAAGGCTTTCCGGCGGGTATCGCGCTCGACGACGCCGCCGGTGCGCACTACGTCGGCACGGAGCTGTACGAGGTCGTCTCCTCCCGGGCCGGCGCGGGCGGATATCGCGTTGCGCCTGACGGCGAGGAGCCGCTCGATACGCGTCGCCTCTAGGTCGCCGAGCGCGAACGGCGCGAGCGGAACTCCGCCAGCCAGGCGACGGCGCGCAGGCCCATCCAGATCGGCGTCAGCAAGATGTAGAACACGATGTCGGCGACGACGAGGATCGCCAACCACAGCGCCCAGTAGCGCAGCGGAATGCCCGGCTTCTCCTTCATGCATGCACCGTCTTCGCGGGACGCTCTTCATGGACACGTAGCACGCGGTGTGCCGTCTCCTCGATCGACAGCTCGGTGATGTCGATCACGGGGCAGCCGAGCTTGCGATGCAGCTTCGTCGCCTGCTCGAGCTCGTCGTAGATCTCCGTCAGCTCGGCGTAGTGGCGGTTGCGCGCGCCCATCGTGCGCACGCGTGCGCGCCGGATCTCGACGAGGCGGTTCGGATCGATCGTCAGGCCGACGATCTTCCGCTCGTCGATCGAGAAGAGCTCCTTCGGAGGCTCGATCCCCTTGACGACCGGAACGTTCGCCGCCTTGTGACCGAGATAGCCGAGATAGATGCAGAGCGGTGTCTTCGACGTCCGCGATACGCCGACGAGTACGAGGTCTGCGTCGTCCAGTCCGCTCCCGACTCCGTCGTCGAAGCGCACCGCGAACTCGATCGCCTCGATCCGCTTGAAGTAGGCCGAGTTGAGGGGCGGTCTCGAGCCGGGCGTCATCTTCGCCGCCACGCCGGAGACACGCGCGACGGCCTCGATCGGCTGTCCGAGCAGGTCGCAGTAGTGCAGTTTCGCGCGGCGGCAGAGCGTGCGCATCGCATCGCGGAGCTCGGGGTGCACGAGCGTGTAGACGACGACCGCGGGCCGGCCTTTCATCCGGTTGACGGCGAGGTGCAGGTCGTCCTCCGACTCCACGCGGGGATGGCGGATCTCGACGAACTCCTGGTCGGGGAACTGCGCCTCGAGCGCGAGGACGAGGCGGGCGGCCGTTTCGCCCGTCGCGTCGGAGACGACGTGGAGCTCGACCGGTGGCGGCGCGGTGGCCATCGTTCGCGGACCCTAGCCGGGAGCCGCGATCGGGTGGACGCGAGCCTCCGTCAGCCGGACGAAGTCGTCGGGGGAGAGCTCGATCTGAAGGCCCCGGCGCCCGGCGCTGACCATGATCCTCTCGTGGTCGCACGCGGACGCGTCGAGATGCGTCGGCAAGCGGCGCCGCTGGCCGATCGGGCTGATTCCGCCCGTCACGTAGCCGGTCGTACGCTCCGCCAGCGTCCGGTCGGCCATCCGCGTGCGCTTGCCGAGCGCCTTCAGATCGAGCTGCGCTGCAACCGGCACGCACGCCACCTCGAGCGCGCCGTCGACCGAGACGACGAGTGTCTTGAAGACGCGCGCCGGATCGACGCCGAGCTTCTCGGCCGCCTCGAGCCCGTAGGACTCCGCCGCGGGGTCGTGGGCGTATTCGTGCAAGTCGAAGTCGATGCCGGCCCGCTCGGCCGCCCTGACTGCGGGCGTGGACGCCATGACGGCAGCCTAACTAGAGCCTCTCCCGTCTCGGTAACCTCACGCGGATGGCGGATAGCACCGAGGCCGTGACGATGGAGAAGATCGTGTCGCTCTGCAAGCGGCGCGGCTTCGTCTTCCCGTCCTCCGAGATCTACGGCGGGCTCGGCTCGACGTATGACTACGGCCACTACGGCGTCCTGATGAAGAACAACATCCGGGCCCAGTGGTTCCGGTCGATGGTGCAAGAGCGCGACGACATGGTCGCCCTCGACTCAGCCGTGATCCTCAACCCGCGCGTCTGGGAGGCATCGGGCCATGTCGCGGGCTTCAGCGACCCGCTCGTCGACTGCAAGACGTGCAAGCTGCGCTTCCGCGCCGACCGGCTCGAGGACTCGCAGTGCGGCAAGCGTCCGAGCAAGCGGGCGGGTGAGGACTCGCAATGCGAGCTCACCGAGGCCCGGCAGTTCAACTTGATGTTCCAGACGCAGGTCGGTGCGATGGAGGACGCGAGCTCGACCGCGTTCCTTCGGCCCGAGACGGCGCAGGGCATCTTCATCAACTTCAAGAACGTGCTGCAGCTCGCGCGGCGGAAGCCTCCGTTCGGCATCGCGCAGACCGGCAAGTCGTTCCGCAACGAGATCACGCCCGGCAACTTTCTCTTTCGCGTCCGCGAGTTCGAGCAGATGGAGATGGAGTACTTCGTGCCTCCGGCCGAAGCGCAGCGCTGGTACGAGTACTGGCTCGAGCAGCGCTTCCAGTGGTATCTCGATCTCGGCCTGCGCCGCGAGATGTTACGGATCCGCGAGCACGATCCGGAGGAGCGTTCGCACTATTCGAGCGGCACGAGCGACATCGAATACCTCTACCCCATCGGCTGGCAGGAGCTCGAAGGCGTTGCGAACCGCGGCGACTTCGACCTGACGCAACACACGCTGCATTCCGGCACGAAGCTCGAATGGGTCGGCCAGGACGGCGAGCGGTACACGCCGCACGTCGTCGAGCCGGCGGTGAGCATCGAGCGTATATTCGTCGCCATGCTCGTCGACGGCTATGACGAAGAGGTCGTCGCCGACCGGGACCGCACCGTGCTGCGGTTGCACCCGCAGATCGCGCCGATCAAGGCAGCGATCCTGCCGCTCGTCGCAAAGAACGACGAGATGGTCTCGAAGGCGCGCGCGCTCCAGAACGAGCTACGGCACCGGCACATGGTCGAGTACGACGACGGCGGCCAGATCGGCCGCCGCTATCGCCGGCAGGACGAGATCGGCACGCCGTGGGCGTTCACGATCGACGACCAGACGCTCGAGGACGACACGGTCACGGTGCGCGAGCGCGACTCGCTCGCGCAGGAGCGGCTGCCGCTGTCGGGCGTCCGTCAGTGGCTCGAGGACGCGCTCGAGCAGCCCTGGAGCTCGCCGAAGCAATGAAGCGGATGCTCGTTATCGGCGTCGTCGTCGCGGTGGTCGCTGCAGGATGCGGGTCGGCGAAGACCGTCACCGTGACGCAGACGGTGACGACGGTGAAGACCGTCACGACGACGAAGAGCCCGACCACGAGCACGAACACGACGACGACGACGACGGCGTCCGGCTCCTCCCCGTGCAGCGGCACCGACCTGCAGGCGACCTTCACGGGCGTCGCGGGCAGCGCGGGCGCGGGACACGTCAGCTACGACCTCGTGCTCACGAACACATCGAGCAGCGCGTGCTCCGTCTCCGGTATCCCGGTCGCGACCCTGCTCGACAAGACCGAGGGAGCGCTTCCGACACAGATCTCGACGGGGCCGGGCACCGCGACGACGGTCGTGTTGCAGCACGGCGACTCGGCGAAGGCCGAGGCCCGCCTCTCGCCTGACGTTCCGGGCGTCGGCGAGCAGCAGACCGGTCCCTGCGAGCGGACGGCCTACTTCCTGCGGGTCACCGCCGCCGGTGGCGGCACGGTCAACGCGCCGATCGGCCCGCCCACGCCGGTCTGCGAGCACGGTGCACTGAGCTTCTCGCCGTTCGCCGCCGCGCCCTGAGCCGGCGCCTAGCCGGCCGGCGGGCTCGCGCGCTCCATCAGCCGCTCGTTCGGGCCGAAGCCGAGCTTCTCGTACAGCGTATGGGCGTCACGGGTATGGAGCACCCAGCGGCGGCCCGCGTACGGCCCGTTCTCGACGATCTCGCGCACGAGCGCGACGCCGAGACCCCGTCCGCGGCACTCGTCGAGCACGTAGACGTCGGCGAGGTAGACGAAGCCCGCGCCGACGCAGTCGACCGCGCGGGCAAAGCCGACCTGCCGTCCGTCCTTGTAGAGGCCGACGACATGGTGGCTCGCATCGATCAGCGCTTCTTGCAGCTCGCGCGTCCGTCCTTTCGCCCAGTACGACTCGCCGCCGATATAGGCGTGTACCGCGTCGCGGTCGATCCGCGTGCGATCGTCGTCCAGCTCGTATCCGTCGCCGAGATCCCGCCTCACGCGCTCAAGGTTCTCAGGCGGAAGCCGCCGTGGTACTCGTACGACGACGTGATCACCTTCAGCGCGTCGCGCCTCGCGCGCTCGCCGAGCCCGACGGCTGCCGCCTCTGCGAGCGGGCTGCCGAGCAGCGCCTCGATGCCGCGCACGCCTTCGGGGCTGAGGCCGAGCGCCTCGGTGCGCCCCGCGCACGCGGCGCAGATACCGCCCCCGGCGCTCGGCGAGTAGCCGACGAGCGGTACGTCGCCCGTGCCGCACTCCGCGCAGCTCGTGAGATGCGGCAGGTAGCCGGAGAGCCAGAGCAGCTTGAGCTGAAACGAGAGGACGAGTGGATCGAGCGCGGCACGGCCCGCGGACGTCGGCGTCTCATCGAGTACGTCGAGGAAGCGCGTCAAGGCGGTGAACGCGCGCTCGTTCGCCTCCTGCTCGCTGAACAGGCGGAGCATCGCCTCGGCGCCGATCAGGCCGACCGAGAGCCGGTAGTAGTCCTCGCGCGTCGCGCTGTGCGGGCGGACGAGGTCGGCGCCCGTCACGGTCTGGAGGTCGCCGGAGCCCTGGTGGAGCATCAGCGCGGCGTGCGAGAGCGGCTCGAGCCGTGCGCCGAAGCGGGACTTCGTCTTCCGGACGCCTTTCGCGACCGCGCCGACGCGGCCGCGGTCGAGCGTGTAGAGGTGGAGCACGCGATCGGCTTCGCCGAGCCGGAACGAGCGGAGGACGACGGCCTCGGTCTTGTAGGAGCGGGAGGCCATGGCCTGTTCAGGCTAGCGACGGGAACGGATTGCGTGGTTTGTGCGTTGTAAGCCTTGATGCCCAGGATTCAGATGTATACGACGCGCTGGTGCGGCTACTGCGTGCGCGCCAAGACGCTGCTCGACGGGAAGGGACTCGAGTACGACGAGATCCACCTCGACGAGGACGCGCTGTTCAGGCAGACGCTGCACGACCTGACCGGCGGCTGGACCGTTCCGCAGATCCTGATCGACGGCAAGCCGATCGGCGGCTACACCGAGCTCTGGCGCCTCGACCGTGACGGCGCGCTCGACGAGCTGCTCGCGGCCTGAAGTTGTGGCTGGCAGGTCGGGCAGAACCACGTACCCCGGCCTGCGACGCGGATCTTCGCGATCGGCGTGCCGCAGCGGTCGCACGGCTCGCCGCCGCGTCCGTAGACCTTGAACTCGTGCTGCATCGAGCCTGAACCGCCGTCGGGCAGCTTGTAGTCGCGCAGCGTCGAGCCCTGGCGCGCGAGGCCGTGCTCGAGCGACGTGCGCACTGCGCGGTGCAGGCGGCGGAGCTCGTTCGGCTCGAGGCTCTCGGCCGGCCGCAGTGGATGGATCTTCGCACGCCAGAGTGCCTCGTCGACGTAGATGTTTCCCATGCCGGCGAGGGTGCGCTGGTCGAGGAGCGCGGCCTTCACGGGCGCGCGCCGTCTTGCGAGGAGCTGTCCAAGGCGTGCGGCGGTGAAAGGCGCGTCGAGCGGCTCTTCGCCGAGGCGGGGTGCGAGGTATGCGTCCAGCTCGCCCGGCTCGAGGAGCAGCCAGGTGCCGAAGCGGCGCACGTCGCGGTAGGCGACGTCGGAGCCGTCGTCCAGCCTGACGAGCGCGCGCCGGTGTGGGTCGTCGTCCAGGCCGGCGGAGCTGTGCCGGAGGCTTCCGGTCATTCGGAGGTGGATCAGCAGCACGCGGTCGGTCTCGAACCGGAGGATCAGATACTTGCCGCGCCGCTCGACCGAGGCGACGCGCTCGCCCTGCAGCTCGGCCGCGACCTCGTCGGGCTCGTGCGGCCGCACGAGTCGGGGATCGCTGATCTCGACGCGCTCGAAGCGCCGGCCCGTGAGCACAGGCTCCAGGCGTCGGCGCACCGTCTCGACCTCGGGCAGCTCGGGCATCGGTCCAGCCTAGACAGCGGAGCCATGTCGATCGCGGCCACGTCCGGTGCCCTGACACCTGGACATGGCCGGAGGAGACGCCCTCAGCCGATGGTGTCGAGGACGATCGACCGCGGGCGTGGCGGCGCGTCCGCGAGCACGTACGCAGCGAGCACGTCGTTCGCGGCCTCGTCGGCGGTGGACTCGTCCCGAGCATGGATCGCCGCCAGCGTCTCGCCGGCCTCGACGGCGTCGCCGCGCTTCTTCACGCAGACGACGCCGACGGCATGGTCGACGGGATCGTCCTTCCCGCGCCGGCCGGCGCCGAGATGGAGCGCCGCCTGACCGACCGCCAGCGCGCCGAGCCCGTTCACGTAGCCCGACCGCGGCGAGAACAGCTCGCGGACGAACGGCGCCCTCGGAAGCGCCGACTCGTCCGGTTCACCGTCCTGCGCTCGCACCCAGCGCTCGTACATCGCATGAGCCGACCCGTCGGCGATCGCGGCCTCCGTCCGGCGCCTCGCCTCCGCCAGGTCGACGTCGAGATCCGAGAGCGCAAGCAGGTGCGCGGACGCGTCGAGCGCGAGCTCGGTCAGATCGGGCGGGCCCTCGCCGCGGAGCGTCGCAACCGCTTCGCTCACCTCGAGCGCGTTCCCGACGGCGTGCCCGAGGGGCTGGTCCATGTCGGTGAGCACACAGACGACATCGCGGTCGGCGCGGCGGCCAAGTGCGATCATCGTCTCGGCGAGCACGACGGCATCCGGCAGCGACTTCATGAACGCTCCGTCCCCCACCTTGACGTCGAGCACGATCGCGTCGGCGCCTGCCGCGATCTTCTTCGACATGATGCTCGCCGCGATCAGCGACACGTTGTCGACGGTCGCGGTGACGTCGCGTAACGCATAGAGCTTCTTGTCGGCAGGGACGAGATCTCCCGTCTGGCCGACGATCGCGAGACCGACCTCACGCACCTGCGCGATCAGCTCTTCCGTCGTCAACTCGACGCGGAACCCCGGAATCGACTCGAGCTTGTCGAGCGTGCCGCCGGTGTGTCCGAGCCCGCGGCCGCTCATCTTCCCGAACGGAACGCCACAGGCCGCGACGATCGGGCCGACGACGAGCGTCGTCTTGTCGCCGACGCCGCCGGTGGAGTGCTTGTCGACGACGCGCCGGCCGAGCGCGGCGCCGAGGTCGATCGTGTCGCCGCTGCGCACCATCGCGTCGGTGAGCGCGAACGTCTCCGCGGTCGTCAGGCCCTGGAAGTACACCGCCATGCAGAACGCGGCGAGCTGATAGTCCGGCACGTCGCCGCGCGCGTACGCAAGGACGAGCTCGCTCAGCTCCTCCCCACCGAGCTCCTCGCCGTCGCGCTTGCGCTGGATCAACTCCGCCGGTCGAATCACCCGCCCTTCTCCGCGACGAAGATGACGTGTGTCGTCGTTGTCCGGAAGGGGCCTTCGATCTCAGGGATCAGCGGCGCGAGATGCGCGCGGTCGATGGTCGACGCAACGAACGTTCGAATCGACTCCGTGTCCGGGAAGATGAGTGTTGCCTCGAGGTCGTGCCGCTCGACGCTCGCAAAGTGCCGCTTCAGCAACTCCATGCCGTTCGTGTGGCTGAAGCTCAGCGGATCGCGCGGGCCGAGCCCCTCGATCAGGGCCCAGAGCTCGGGCATGTTGTTCTCGAAGTAGGTCGAGGCGACGAGCCGCCCGCCGGGCCGAAGCACGCGCGCGCACTCTGCGAGAGCCTTCTCGAGATCGGGGACGTGATAGAGCACCCAGCCCGCAAAGACGCAGTCGAACTCACCGTCTTCGTATGGAAGCTGCTGCGCATCGCCGATCCGTGCATCGATCCCGCGGGCCCGGGTGAGCTCCACCATGCGCGGCGAAAGGTCGATTGCCTGGACGTCGGCGCCAAGCTCCTTGGCGAACCGCTCCGTCGTCTCGCCGAGACCGCAGCCAATGTCCAGCAGGCGCTTGGGCTTCTTCTCGGCGACCGCATCGTAGGCGACGTGGTCGGGGTTGCGGCCCTCGAGCAGCGCGTAGTAGATCGCGGTGCGCTTCGCGAAGCGCTCCTCACTCGCGTACTCCCAGCCGACCAGGAGTGGGTTGTCGAGCTTCATGGCGTCAGGATCGGTTGCCCCGGGATTCCGCGCGAGGGCGCCTTTCCCTTGAGCCAGGCATTGACTGTTGCGCCGACGTCCGCGAACTCGCCCGAGTGAATCTGACCCGATGCGTTACGGCCCGCGACATACGCAAGCAGCATCGCGTGCTCACGCGAGTGGTCGGTGGACGGCGTCGTGGGATCGCAGCCGTGGTCGGACGTGAGGATCAACAGGTCGCCCGGCCGCAGCGCCTCGAGCAGGTCGGGCAGCCTGCGGTCGAAGTCCTGCAGGCAGCGGTGGAAGTTCACCGGGTCGTTGCGATGACCCCACAGGCTGTCGGTCTCGACAAGGTTCGCGAAGATGAATCCATCGTCGAGCTCCTGCAGCAGCTGCTCGATCTTCTGGATGCCTTCGACGTTCGACTTCGACGGATACGACTCGTCGATGTCGCAACCGGCGAAGATGTCACTGATCTTCCCGACGCCGTGCACGGTCACACCGGCTTCGCGAACGAGGGTCAAGTAGTTCGGGCGACGCGGCTCGAGCGAGTAGTCGTGACGGTTCGGCGTCCGCTCGTAGCTTCCGGGCGCACCGGTGAACGGTCGCGCGATCACGCGCCCGACGGCGTGCTTTCCGGTGAGGATCTCACGCGCGACTCCGCACGCTTCGTACAGGTCGTCGAGCGTCACGGTGTCCTCGTGCGCGGCGATCTGGAAGACGGAGTCCGCAGACGTGTAGACGATCCACTTTCCCGTGCGCTGGTGCTCCTCGCCGAGCTCCTGGATGATCTCGGTGCCCGAGGCCGGCTTGTTGCCGATGACGCCGCGCCCGGTGCGGTGCATGAACGGGTCGATCACGTCGTGCGGGAAGCCGTGTGGATACGTCGGGAACGCCGTGGCAGTGACGACGCCCATCAGCTCCCAGTGCCCCGTCGTCGTGTCCTTGCCCTTCGATCGCTCGAGCAGCCGCCCGGCTACGGCGGGCGCGCCCGGCTGGGGCGGGCAGCCTGCGAGCGGCTCGACGTTCCCGAGCCCGAGCGCCTCGAGGTTAGGCAGATCGAGGCCGCCGACCGCCGTTGCGATGTTGCCCAAGGTGTTCGATCCCTCGTCGCCGTACCGGTCGGCGTCGGGCAGGGCGCCGGCACCAACGGCGTCGAGGACGATTACGCAAGCTCTGGGCATCAAGCTATTCTAGGTCTGCGATGCAATCCGCCCTCGGCCTTGTCGTCTTCGTGGTCTACATCCTCGCGATCGTCTCGTTCGCGGCAGGCATCACGTGGGTCGTGGTCCGGCTCACGCCGGCCAAGAAGCCCGACACCGCGGCGAAGACGTAGAGCCGCACGGCCGCGGTAGCGGTCAGATCCAGTTCACGCCGGCCGCCACATGCTGAGGGCACGTATGTCGTCGAAACACGTGCTCGCAATGACGCTCGCCGGTCTCGCCTTCTCGGCGGGGTCCACGGTGCACGCGGCCGCACCTCGTCTCGGCTGGGCCGCGCCGCCCGGCAACCTTGCGCGCGCGGTCTCGTCGTGGCGCAGAGACCACTGGCGGGGGCTCGCCGGTCGCCTCGACCTCGTCCGCCGGGTGACGATCGGTTACCGGGCTCACGACGGCCTCCGGCGCAGCGCCGTGGTCGTGCTGCCGCGCTGGTACGGACCGCGTCACGATCCCCCACTTCCGCTCGTCATCTCGCCGCACGGCAGCGGCGTCGAGCCGCAGGAGAACGCGCGCAGGTGGGGCAACCTGCCGGCGCTCGGAGACTTCGCCGTCGTCAACCCCGAGGGCCAGGGCAGACGGCTCGAGCTGTACTCGTGGGGAAGTCCCGGGGAGATTGCAGACCTCGCTCGAATGCCCTCGCTGGTCGAGCGCGCCCTCCCCTGGCTGCATGTCGCGCGACGCCACGTGTACGCCGTGGGCGGAAGCATGGGTGGCCAGGAGACGCTGCTCCTCCTCGCGACGCACCCGCATCTGCTTGCGGGAGCCGTCGCGTTCGACGCGCCCACGAACATGGCGACCAGGTATGCGATGTTCCCGAAGCGCCGTGACGGTTTCAGGCTGCAGCAGTTGGCGCGGCTCGAGTTCGGCGGGATCCCGCGCATCGCGGGCGACGCGTGGGCGGACCGGAGCCCGATCTACTACTCGCGCGAGCTCGCATTCTCCGGCGTTCCCCTCGAGCTGTGGTGGAGCACGCGCGACCGCGTCGTGGTCGACCAGGCATCGCAGTCGGGCCTGCTGTTCCGGGCGATCCAGCGGATCAATCCACGCGCGGCGGTCGTACAGGTGGTTGGCACCTGGCAGCACACCGCCGAGATGCGACCGCTCGGCCGGCTGCCGTTCGCGCTCGCGCGCATCGGGCTGCTGCGGCTGAGCCGCGTGGCCCGCTGAGCGTTAAGCGGGCGTGAGTGGCAGCACGTCGTCGAGCGGCGTGTACTCGAGCCCGTGGGCTTCCGCGACCGCCGCGTACGTGATCTTGCCGTCGAGCACGTTGACGCCCTGCGCGAGCGCGGGGTCGGCCGAGACAGCGCGTACCAGTCCGTGGTCGGCGATCGCCTCGACATACGGAAGCGTCGCATTCGTCAACGCTTTCGTCGAGGTGATCGGCACGCCGCCGGGCATGTTGGCGACGCAGTAGTGCAGTATCCCGTCGACCTCGTAGACGGGATCGCTGTGCGTCGTCGGGTGGGCGGTCTCGACGCAGCCGCCCTGGTCGATTGCGACGTCGACGATCACGGCGCCCTTCTTCATCACTCCGAGCATCTCGCGGGTGACGAGCTTCGGGGCGCGGGCACCGGGAACGAGCACGGCGCCGATCACGAGGTCAGCCTCCGCGATCGACGACTCGATCTGAAGTGTCGACGACATCACGAGGCTGACCCGGCCGGAGAGCACTTCGTCCAGGTGGCGCATCCGGTCGATCGAGCGCTCGAGCACCGTCACCTGCGCTCCGAGGCCGATCGCGATGATCGCGGCGTTGTAGCCGACGATGCCGCCGCCGAGCACGAGCACCCGCCCGGGCGCGACGCCCGGCACGCCGCCGAGCAGCAGGCCGCGCCCGCCGAGCGGCTTCTCGAGGAAGTACGCGCCTGCCTGCGACGCGATCCGGCCGGCGATCTCGCTCATCGGCGCGAGCAACGGCAGCCGCCCGTCTTCGGTCTCGACGGTCTCGTACGCGACGGCGGTGATGCCGCTGCCGACGAGCGCCCGTGTCAGCGCCTCGTCCGCCGCGATGTGCAGATAGGTGAAGAGCACGAGGCCCCGGCGCAGGCTTGGATATTCGGAGGCGATCGGCTCCTTCACCTTCAGCAAGAGCTCCGACTGGCCCCACACGTCTTCGACGGAGACGATGCGCGCGCCCGCGCGGACGTAGTCGGCGTCGAAGAACGAGCTGCCGTCGCCGGCCGTCGTCTCGATGAGCACCTCGTGCCCCTTCTGCACGAGCTCACGCGCACCCGCCGGCGTCAACGCGACGCGGTACTCGTCGGTCTTGATCTCCTTGGCGACACCGATGCGCAAGACGCGCGGGACTCTAGCGGCTACGGCGGTGCTGCAGGTACACGAGCAGGCCCGCGAGCGTCTTTGCGTCGTCCAGCTCCGGCAGCCTCGACTCCAGCTCGTCGACCGGCCATCGGAGCAGCTCGAGCACCTCGTCGTCGTCCGGCTCGGGCTCACCCTCCTCGACGCCTTCGGCGAGGTAGACGTGCATCCGCTCCCTGCAGAAGCCGGGCGTCGTCCAGAACGACGTGAGGAGCGTCCATTCCCCGCCGGTGAAGCCGCACTCCTCTCGCAGCTCGCGCTTTGCGGTTGCGAGCGGCTCCTCCCCGGGCTCGCACTTGCCCGCGGGGATCTCGACGAGCCTTGCGCGCGTCGCCTCACGGAGTTGCCGCACGAGCGCGACGGAACCGTTGCGGTCGACCGCGACGATCGCCACCGCGTCGGGATGCTCGACGATCTCTCGTTCGCGGCCGTCCCACCGCTCGAGAGTGACGTCGATCAGCTTCCCTTCGTAGACGGTCCGTGACTCGTCCGGCTGCATCGCGCTCAGCGGCAACGGGTCGGATATGTCATGTCGGCCGCGCTGGACTTTGGATACGGCGACTTGCCGACGAACGCGACCGTGACCTTGCTGTAGGCGGTGATCCCGCCGGGGCAACGCTGCGTGCCCGACGCCACGATGACCGCCTGATACGTGTGCATGTGACCGGCCGCGCAGTTCGGTGTGCAGTCGTTCGCGTACCCAACCCCAGTGGCGGCGGCGAACGACTGCCCCCAGCCCGTCCAGCGGAGCTTGCGCACGCCGAAGTTCGCGTCGGCGCAGGCGAGCACGACCTCGGTCGGCCGGATGCGCGGCTTGCCGAGACAATCGGGCAGCGCCATGGGCTGGCCGGAGAACGCAGCGGCGAGCGCGAGCGCGGCGATCACGTGGCGAGTGCTCCTTCGATCAATGCGAGCGTTACGTCGACCATTGCCGCGAGATCCGCGACGGCGATCCGTTCGTCGGGCGTGTGGATGTCCGTCATCCCGTTTGCGAGATTCACGCAGCGGCGGCCGCGCTCGTTGAACACGTTCGCGTCGGCGGCTCCGCCCGACAGTGCGTAGGTCGGCTCGTGTCCGCAACGTGTGAGAGCCGCAGCTGCGAGCACGACGACGTCGTCCTCACGCTTGAACCGATAGCCCCTGTAGTCCTTGCGCGTCTCGGTCTCGACTTCGCAGTCGCACGACGTCGCGGCGAACGAGAACACGTCGAGCATCTCCTGCACCAGCTCGTTCAGCCGCCGCTCGTCCTGGCAGCGGGCCTCGGCCAGGAATGTGCACCACTCGGGGACGATGTTGCCCGCGGTGCCGCCGGAGATCGTGCCGACGTTCGCGGTCGACTCCTCGTCGACGCGCCCGAGCCGGAGATCGGCGATCGCCTTCGCGGCGGCCTGGACGGCCGAGCGTCCTTCCTCCGGGAACATGCCGGAGTGCGCTGCGCGGCCGTGGAACGTGACCTGCAGCGCCTGCGCGTGCGGTGCGCCCAGGATGATCTCGCCGATCGGCGCAGCCTGGTCGTAGACGTAGCCGAGGTCGGCACGAAGCCGGTCGTGATCGAAGGCCGCGATGCCGATGAGGCCGACCTCCTCCTTCGGCGTGAAGACGAGCTCGAGCCCCGCGTGCGGACGACCCTCTGCGAGCACGCGCCGGAAGGCCTCGAGCATCGCGACGACGGCCGACTTGTTATCGGCGCCAAGGATCGTGCCGCCGGCGTTGCGGACGACGCCGTCCTCGACCACCGGTTCGAGCATTCCGGACGGGGGCACGGTGTCGAGGTGCGCGCAGAAGAAGAGCGGCGTCCCCTCGGCGGTCGGCTCGAGGCGGACGTAGATGTTGCCCATCGTGCTGCCGATCTTCGCGCCGGCGCCGTCTTCGTCCGGCTCGAGCCCGAGGTCGCGCAGGTAACGCAGCACGACGTCGGCGACGGCGCGCTCCTCACCCGGCGGGCTCGGCAGCGCGGCGAGCTCGAGGAAGAGCATCAGGACGTCGTCGTGCGCTACCTCGAGGGATTGGGCCATCGCCGGATCGTAGACGGCAAGGGGTCGCTAGCTGCTAGCTGACGGCGACGGTCTCGCCGGCGCGCTCGCGCGCCCGCAGGAGCGCCGCGCCGACGAAGCCGCGGAAGAGCGGCGCGGGGCGCGTAGGCCGCGACTTGAACTCCGGATGGAACTGGCTCGCGACGAACCACGGATGGTCGGGGAGCTCGACGATCTCCACGAGCCGGCCTTCCTCGAACGTGCCGCTCACGACGAGCCCGGCGGCCGTGAGCTGCTCGCGGTAGAGGTTGTTGACCTCGTAGCGGTGACGGTGGCGTTCGAAGATGACCGCGTCGCCGTACAGCTCGCGCGCCAGGGTGCCTGCGGTGACCTCGACGGCCTGCGCGCCGAGGCGCATCGTCCCGCCGAGATCTTCGATGCCCTTCTGCTCCGGCAGCAGATCGATCACCGGATAGGGCGTCTCGGGATCCATCTCGGTGGAGTTGGCGCCCTCGAGGCCGACGACGTGCCGCGCGAACTCGGAGACCGCGACGTGCATGCCGAGGCAGATGCCGAGGTACGGGATGCGGCGCTCGCGGGCCGCGCGGCAGGCGAGGATCTTCCCCTCCCAGCCGCGTGAGCCGAAGCCGCCGGGGACGAGCACGCCGTCCACGGTCTCGATCAGCGCCGCTGTCTCCTCGTACGACATGTTCTCGGCGTCGATCCAGCGCACGCTGATGGAGCAGCCGTTGTGCAGTCCCGCGTGCTTCAGGGCCTCGTGGACCGAGAGATAGGCGTCCTGGAGCTTGACGTACTTGCCCACGAGCGCGATCTCCACGAGCTCGCGGCGCTCGTCGATGCGGTGCATCAGGTCGCCCCACTCGGCGAGGTCGACCGGAGGCGTCTCGAGCCCGAGCTTCTCGCAGACGAGCCGGTCGAGGCCCTCCTCCTGGAGCACGCCCGGGACGAGATAGACGTCGCGGACGTCGGGGCACGCGACGACGGCGCCGGGATCGACGTCTGCAAAGAGCGCGATCTTGTCGCGGATGTCGCGTCCGAGCTCCTCATGCGAGCGGCAGACGATCACGTCGGGGTGGATACCGATGCGGCGCAGCTCGTTGACCGAGTGCTGCGTGGGCTTTGTCTTCAGCTCGCCGGCCGCCTCGATGTACGGCACGAGCGTGACGTGGATGTACATCACGTTCTCCGGGCCGACCTCGCGGCGGAACTGGCGCAACGCCTCGAGGAACGGCAGGGACTCGATGTCGCCCACCGTGCCGCCGATCTCGGAGATGACGACGTCGGTGGGCGTCGCCTCGGCCGTGCGGCGGATTCGCGCTTTGATCTCGTTCGTGATGTGCGGAATCACCTGCACCGTTGCGCCGAGAAACTCACCCTTGCGTTCCTTGCGCAGGACGGTCTCCCAGACGGCGCCTGCACTGTGTGACGAGTTCCGCGAGAGGTTCTCGTCGACGAAGCGCTCGTAGTGGCCGATGTCGAGGTCGGTCTCGGCGCCGTCCTCGGTGACGAAGACCTCGCCGTGCTGGAACGGGCTCATCGTCCCCGGATCGACGTTCAGGTAGGGATCGAACTTCTGGAGCTGCACCTGCAGCCCGCGCGCCTTGAGGAGTCGCCCAAGCGATGCGGCGACGATTCCCTTCCCGAGTGCCGAGACCACTCCCCCGGTCACGAAGACGTACTTTGGGGCCCGCTGGCTCACGGGATTTGAGGGTAGCAGCGACTGCGGCCGGCGGGGCTCAGGTCGTGTCGCCGGTCTGGACGAGATCGTAGAGGCGGCCGAGCGCGTCTTTCGCGTAGGAGCGGCGGACGGCTCCCCACGATGCCTCGACGGTGAGGGTGACAGCGGTGCGGTCGCCGTCCGCCGGCGACAGGTCGAGCTCGGCGGTGATGTTCTCGTTGACGAGCTGGAATGCGAGCTTCCGTCCGCGGACGACGTCGAGGACGAGGAGCGTTCCGGCGGCGTCGGGCCGTCTGAACATTCCGGGCCCGAAGATGGGCCGCAGCGACTCCTCCGACAGCGCGCTCGAGCCGAGGATCGTCCAGCGGGCGCCGGGTGCGACCCCCCGCCGGTCGGGCTGCACGCCGCCGAGCCCCGGCCACCAGTCGGGCAGGTGATACGGCTCCACGAGGAACGCCCAGACGTCCTCGACCGGCGCGAGCAGCGTTCGTTCCGCGACGTAGCGCGGCATCAGCGCCCCGCCGCCACGCGTTGCATCAACGAACCGTCGCCAGGAATTCCTGGCCGCCGAGCATCCGCTCGAGCTCGGCCTTCCGGTCGGCGTCGCCGAGCTGCTCGATGCGCGTGTGCGTCGGATCGCCCGGGACCTTCTCGACCCGGAAGTGCCGGTCGGCGAGCGCCGCGATCTGCGGCAGATGCGTGATCGTGATCACCTGCGCGCGCTCGGAGAGCCGCTTCAGGACCCGGCCGACGGCGTTCGCGGTCTCGCCGCCGATGCCGGCGTCGATCTCGTCGAAGACGAGCGTGTCGCCGCCTGCGACCGCGGCGATCGCGAGCGCGATGCGAGAGAGCTCGCCGCCCGACGCGGTCTCCGCCACCGGGCCGAACGGCATGCCGGCGTTCGGCCGCACGAGGAACACCGCCTCGTCACCGCCGGTGCTGCCCGGTTCGCGCTCGCGCAGCTCGCACGCAAACTCGCCCTCGCCCATCCCGACGTCGTGGAGCTCCGCCGCGACGGCATCGGCGAACGCAGGGGCGGCAGAGTTCCGCTCCGCGCGGAGCTCGTTCGCGAGGTCGTGCACGCGCGACTCGGCGGCGGCAAGAGCGGCTGCAGCGACGGCCGCAGGATCGACGCCCTCGTCGAGTGCGGCCAGCTCGGCGCGCGCGTCGCTCGCGCGCTGCAGGAGCTCGTCGTAGCTCGCGGCCCGGAAGCGGCGCTTTGCCTCGGCGATCCGGTCGAGCCCGGCCTCGAGCTCGTCGCGGCGGGCAGGCTCCGCCTCGAGGGAGGCGAGAAAGGAGTGCAGCTCGGAGGCTGTCTCGCGCAGTCGCAGCTCGGCGTCGCGCAGCTCGTCGCCGGCCTTCTGGAGCTCGGGGGCGAGCCGCTCGAGCGGCGCAACGGCCCGCTCGGCGATCCCGACGAGCCCTGCGGCGCCGTCACCCTCCTCCGGTGTCAGAGCCTCGGCGGCGGCCGCGGCGGCCTCTGCGAGGTCGGAGACGTGCCGGAGGCGCTCGCGCTCGTTGCGAAGGCGGTCCTCGTCGCCGGCCTCGAGTCCCTCCGTGTCCTCGACCAGGGCGCGCAGCTCGGCGAGGCGGGCATCGGCGAGCGCCGCACCGGCGGTCAGCTCCTCGTAGCGGCGCCGGGCGGCGAGCAGGTCGCGCCAGGCCGCGCGCGCCTCGGCGCGCCGGCGGAGCTGCTCCTCGCCGCAGAAGCGGTCGAGCACCTCCAGCTGGTACGCGGGCCGGGCGAGCCGCCGCTGCTCGAACTGCCCCGACATCGCGAGCACGCGCTCGACGGTAGCCGCGACGTCCTCTCGCGCGGCGGCGCGGCCCCAGGCATAGGCACGGGTGCGGCCGTCGCCGAAGACGCGGCGCGCGACGAGCAGCGCGTCCTCGTCCTCGGGGCGCAGCGCACCGAGCTCGTCGAGCTCGTCGGGCAGGTCGAGCTCGGCCTCGACGTACGCCTCTTCGCCTGCAGGCCCGACGAACGCGTCGTCGCCCTTCGTCCCGAGGAGCAGGCCGACCGCCTGGGCGAGAATCGTCTTGCCCGCGCCGGTCTCGCCGGTGATCGCGTTCAGGCCGGGCGCCAGCTCGAGCTCGGCCTCCCGGATGAGCACGAGATTCTCGATTCGCAGGCGGCGGAGCATCGCCGCCCATCGTAGAGAGGGCATCCGACGCCGACCATTGCCCGTTCCGGCCGTAACCGCTGTGAGACGTGCCCCGACAGGACATGTCAGGTGCCTGGCACCGGACGTGTCTCTGGAGGACGTGTCAAGTGCCTGGCACCGGACGTGTCTCTGCGGGCCGTGTCGGGTGCCTGGCACCGGACGTGGCTGCTCAGGCCAGGCCGGTCAGGAGGAGAAGGTCTCGCGGTACCGGCTGAAGAACGTCGTCTCCGGCAGCGTCGCGAGCAGGCTCCGCTCGTTGCAGAGGTAGATGGCGACGTCCTCGCCCGGGGCGACCTCGGCCACTCGCTGGCCGTCGACGAGGAGGGACGCGGGGACGTCGACCGTCGCGTTCTGTGCCGTCACCTCCGCGCCACGCGGCACCACGAACGGCCGCGCGTGGAGCGAGTGCGGCGCGATGAACGTCACCGCCATCGCGTCGAGGCCCCGCACGAGCACCGGCCCGCCGTTCGAAAGGTTGTACGCGGTCGAGCCGGACGGCGTCGAGCAGATCATCCCGTCGCACGGAACCGTGCCGAGCTCCTCCCCTCCGATCGCCCAGGAGAGCTCGACCATCCGCCCGAGCGCCGAGCTCGTGACGACGACGTCGTTGACCGCAACGTGCCGCTCGCCGTCGAGTCGTACCTGGATGGTCGGCAGCTCGACGATCACGTACTCGCCGGCGAACACGCGCGCGAGGTCGCGGTCGAGATCCTCAGGGCGGATCGACGCGAGGAAGCCGACGCGCCCGTAGTTGACGCCGATCACCGGCACGTCGGTGCCAAGCAGCCGTGCGAGCGTGCGCAGCATCGTCCCGTCCCCTCCGAGCACGACGACGAGGTCGACCTCGTGCGGATCGTCGACAAGCGTCACGCCCGCCTTCGCCGCAACGGCTCGCAAGCGCTCGACTGCGCTCTCGACGTCGACGTGGCCGTGCGTGACGACCGCCGCGGTTTTAACCTGCGGCGACCGCTTTGTCGATTCGCTCGTCGAGGTCATCCGGAAGCTTCGGGTCGTCGTTGTGTCTGAGGTGAAGGAAGAACTCCCGGTTGCCCTTTGGACCCGGTAGCCCGGAGTCTACGACGCCGACCACCTCTGCCTTCCAACCGAGTGCCGCATAGGCGACCTCGCGCAGCACGCGGGCCCGGATCACGGGGTCGCGGACGACGCCGCTGCCCTTCGCGACGTCGGCGCGCCCTGCTTCGAACTGGGGCTTCACGAGCACGACGGCCTGCCAGTCGGGAGCGGCGAGCTCGAGCGCCGGCGGCAAGGCGGTTCGCACCGAGATGAACGAGACGTCGCAGACGACGAGCTGCGGCGCGAAAGGCAGCTCGGTGAGCGCACGCGCGTTCGTGCGCTCGAACACGACGACGCGCGGGTCGTCCCGGATGCGCGGGTGGAGCTGCCCGTAGCCGACGTCGACCGCGATCACGCGGGCTGCGCCGCGTTGCAACAGGACGTCCGTGAAGCCGCCTGTCGACGCGCCCACGTCGAGGACGTCGAGGCCGGCAGGGTCGACGCCGAATGCATCGAGCGCGTGTGCAAGCTTCTCACCTCCCCGCGAGACGTACGCGGGGCCGCGGACGACGGCGAGCTCGGCGTTCTCGTCGACCTGATGGCCGGGCTTGTCGTAGCCGGGCACGAGCCCGGCCATGATGAACGCCTGGGCCTGCGTGCGCGACGCGGCGAGGCCGCGCTCGACGAGCAGCACGTCGAGCCGCTTCTTCACGAGCGGCGGACTACGCCGTCCGCACGGCGAGGCCGTCGACGATCTCGCGCAGCACGCTCGTGTCGGCGTCCACCGCGCCGAGCCGGTCGCGCGCACGGTCAGCCGCTTCGTCGGCGAAGCGGCGCGCGCCGTCGACGCCGTGCATGACCACGTAGCCGTCACCGTCCAGGATGTCGTCGACGATCTGGAAGAGGAGGCCGAGCTCGTCCGCGAACGCACGCCAGGCAACCTGCTGCGGCTGCGGGATCCCCGCGACCCAGAGCGCGAGCCCGACCGACGCTTCGAACAGGCAGCCGGTCTTCAGCTTGTGCAACGTCGCCTCGTCGGGCGCGGTGCCGGTGACGTCGAGGTACTGGCCCCCGATCATGCCGAGCGTCGCCTGAGAAAGCTCGCGCGCGACGTCCGGCGTGTCATACGACGTCGCGAGGCGGAAGGCCTCCGCCAGCAGCGCATCTCCCGCCAGGATGCCCGTCGCCTCGCCGAAGCGCTTCCAGGTCGACGGCTGTCCGCGCCGCTCCTCGTCGTCGTCGAGCGCCGGCAGGTCGTCGTGCACGAGCGAGAACGTGTGGACGAGTTCGAGCGCGCAGCCTGCCGGGAGCGCGTCCTCGACGTTCGCGCCGGCCGCCTCCGCCGTCGCGAGGCAGATCACCGGCCGGACGCGCTTGCCACCGACGGTGATCGAGTAGCGCACCGACTCGGCCTGCCCGTGCAGCGCAGGCCAGAGCTCGAGTCCCTCGAGGTAGTCCTCGACGAGCGGTCGCAGCTCCTCAGGACTGAGCGGCATCGGCCTCCGCTGCGCGCTTCGCCCGCTCGAGCTCCTCCTCGACGGCCTTCGCGAGCTCCGAGAGCTCGGCGAGGATCTCGAGGGCGCGCTCCGGGGAGCCGCCGTCCGCCTGTGCGATCGTGTCGAGCTCGACCCGCGCCGCCTCGAGCTTCGCGAGGAGCTCCTCCGCCCTGCTCAGTGAGTCTTCGGTAGCCACGTTACGAGGTCTCCTCCCGCGCGATCTTGCCAAGAATGCCGTTCACGAGTCTTCCAGCGTCGTCGGATGCGTAGCGCTTCGCCAGCGTGACCGCTTCGTCCAGCACGACTTCCTTCGGCACCTCGCCCGCAGCGAGCTCTTCGATCGCGACGCGCAGGATGTTCCGCTCGACCGCTCCGAGCCGGTCCGCCGTCCAGTCGTCGGACGCGGCCGTGATCGTCGCGTCGAGCTCCTCGACATGCGCGGCGACCCGGTCGGCGATCGTCTGCGTGTAGGCGTCGACCTCGCCCTCGAAGAGCGAGCCGAGCGGCGAGGAGGTGACGTCCCACTGGTAGAGGACGAACACCGCGGCGCGCCGCGCCTCGCGGCGACTGACCGGCGTCGGCTTGGGAACTTTCACGGCTCGAGCTCCTCGACGGTCACGTCGACGGCGGAGACGTCGAGGCCGCACATCTGCGTCAGAGCGTCGGTGACACGCAGCTGGACGTCGCGTGCGAGCGCCGGCAAGACCTTCCCATAGGCGACCGCGAGCTCGAGCTCCACCCGGGCACGCTTGCCGTCGAGCTCGATGTCGACCTTCCGGCGCGCACGCCGCACGCGTGCCCCCTCGACCGACTCCGCCGATTGCACGACGATGGACGCGAGCACGGCGTCCGTCACCGTGATCGCCCCGTCGGCGTTGCGCACGACGTATGTCATGCCGCTGCGAACGAGGGCAGTCGCGCCCCCGCCTCTTCGAGAAAGGAGGTCGAGTACATCCCGCTGCGGAACTCGGGGCTGTCGAGGATCTCGAGCAGGACATTGCGCGTCGTCGGCACGCCCTCGATCTCGAACTCCCGCAACACTCGCAGCGCGCGCTCGATCGCCGATTCACGCGTGTCGTCGCGCACGATCACCTTGGCGATCAGCGAGTCGTAGTTCGGCGGGATCACGGATCCCTCCTCGACGAACGTGTCGACGCGCACCCCGGGCCCGAGGGGCGGCCGAAAGCGCACGAGCCGTCCCGGCGCCGGCATGAACCCGCGCGCCGGGTCCTCGGCATTGATCCGGATCTCGATCACATGCCCGGAGCGCGGCGCCCGCCCGGTGATCGGGAGCCGCTCACCGGCCGCGATGCGCACTTGCTCGCGGACGAGGTCGAGCCCCGTCGTGAGCTCGGTGACCGGATGCTCGACCTGGAGGCGCGCATTCAGCTCGATGAAGGCGAACGTACCGTCGAGCCCGACGAGGAACTCGAACGTGCCCGCGTTGCGGTAGCCGATGTGGCGGCACGCGCGCTCGGCGGCGTCCTCCATGGCCTCGCGGCGCTCTGCGTCGAGTGCCGGCGACGGCGACTCCTCGATCAGCTTCTGGTGCCGCCGCTGGATCGAGCACTCGCGCTCGCCGCAGGTCAGCACCCCGCCGTGCGCGTCGCAGAGCACCTGGATCTCGACGTGGCGCGCCGGCGAGATCACCTTCTCGACGTAGAGCGAGCCGTCGGAGAACGCCGCCATCGCCTCGTTCGACGCCTGCGCGAACGCGTCCTCGAGCTCCTCCGGTGCGGTGACGAGGCGCATGCCCTTGCCGCCGCCGCCCGCTGCCGCCTTCAGCAGCACGGGGTAGCCGAGCTCGGCGGCCGCCGCGCGCACCTCGGCGGCACTCGCTGTCCCTTCGGTGCCGGGCACGAGCGGAATGCCCGCTGCGCGCATCTCGGCCTTCGCCCGCGCCTTGTCGCCCATCCGCGCCATCACGTCCGCGGGCGGGCCGACGAAGACGAGGTCGTGGTCCTCGCACGCGAGCACGAACTCGTCGTTCTCCGCGAGGAAGCCGTACCCCGGGTGCACCGCCTCGCAGCCGGTCGTCGTGGCGGCGGCGATGATCGCCGGGATGTTGAGGTAGCTCTCGGCCGCGGAGGGAGGGCCGATGCGCACCGCACGGTCGGCGAGCCGCACGTGCAGCGCCTCCTCGTCGGCTGTCGAGTACACGGCGACCGCCTCGACGCCGAGCTCGTGGAGCGCACGGATGACGCGCACGGCGATCTCGCCGCGGTTCGCTACCAGGACTCGCGAGAACATCAGTGGTGCACGTTTCTAACCCGCGTCGAGGGGCCGGCCGACGAGCGGCTCGAGGTCGAACAGCAGCTGTCCGAACTCCACCGGCTGGGCGTTGTCGACGTGAATCCGCCGGACGGTCGCCTCGACGTCGGTCTTCACCTCGTTCATGAGCTTCATCGCCTCGAGGATGCAGAGCGTCTGCCCCGCCGCGACGACGTCGCCCTCCTCGACGAACGGCGGCGCGTCCGGCTGCGATGCGCGGTAGAAGGTCCCGACCATCGGCGATTCGATCCGCACGAAACCGTTCGGCCGCGGTCCTATCGGCACGGGACCGTCGTCCGGAAGCGCGAGCGGCGCCGGCGACAGGTCGGCCGGGGCATCCGGGGCGGAGCGCACCGAGACGCGCATCCCGTCCTCCTCGATCGTGACCTCGCCGATGCCGGACTCCTGGACGATGCGTACCAGCTCACGGATCCGGTCGGCGCGCGCCTTGTCGACCGCCGCCAGCTCGTCCACCTCGCCGCTCGCGCGGCTGCGGATGCCGATCAGCAGCCGTTCGGCGTCCACGCCGAAGAGCCCGAGCAGCAATAGCTCTTCCTCGCTCGCGGCCATTCCCTCGGCCTGCTCGCGCACCTCGCTGAGCGCGGGCGCCACGTCCTCCTCGGTCTCGGGGTCGTGTGTGAGCGCGACGGCGCGCTGGACGGCGGCGTCGATCGGCCCGGGCGGCGTGCCGAAGCGGCCGACGACGAGCGCGCGCAGCTCGTCGACGATGGTGAGATAGCGGCTGGCGGAGAGCACGTTGAGCAGAGCCTGCGACGCGAGCACCTGGCCGATCGGCGCAGCGAGCGGCGGCCACCCCACTTCGGCCCGGATGACGTCGAGCTCCTCGAGCACTTCTTCGAGACGGTCGCCGGCATCTTGCGCGCGCAAGGTCGCATCGACGCCGGCAACGAGCCCGGCGGGCACGTTGTGCTGCGCGGCGCGAACGGCGATTCGCGGGGCGAGCGGCGCGACGGGCTCGTCACCGATGTGCTCGTCGACGAGATCGGACGCCTCCCAGAGCGTCGCGACGTCGATGCCGGTGTCGAGGCCCATGCCTGCGAGCGCCTCGCCGAGCGCCTCGCCCGAGACACGGTGCAGCGTGAGGGCCAGTGGGAAGACAGCGCAGGCAATCAGCTGTGCGCCCGCGCTCGCCGCCGCGATCGTCGCCGCGAGTGCGCTGCCGCCCGCGCCCTGGACGTAGATGCCGACCGGCAACCCGCTCGCCTCGGCGAGCGCCGGGACGAGCTCCGCTGCGCGATGCGGTTGCAGCGATCCCGTGGGGTCGTGCAGGAGCACGCGGACGGCGCCGAGCTCGGGCAGCATGCGCGCCCGCTCGATCAGCGTGTCGATCTCGCCGGTGCGCCCGGGGCTGTAGACGAGGCCGGCCTCGAAGTCGCGCTCCGCTGCGACGATCGCCTCGGCCGCCTCGCGGAGATTCGAGACGTCGTTCAGCGGGTCGTGGAGACGGAAGACGTCGATGCCGTTGTCGGCTGCGGAGGCGACGAAGCGCCGGGCGAAGTCGGCGTTCACGGGCCGCGAGCCGACGAGGAAGCGGCCGCGAAGCGCCAGGCCAAGAGGCGTCTTCACCCGCGCCTTCAGGGCACGGATTCGCTCCCAGGGGCTCTCGACGCCGCGCTGGACGGCCGCGTCGAAGCAGCCGCCGCCCGACACCTCGAGATACGCGAAGCCGGCGCGGTCGAGGATCTCCGCCAGCCGAAGCTGGTCTGCGGTCGGCATCCGGCCTGCGAGTGGCTCCTGGCCGAGCAGGCGAATGGTCGTGTCGGCGAGCGTCGGCACGGGGGGACCTTACCGCGCCGTCGCGGCGGAGCCGTTCAACTGCCGAGCACGTCGACCACGACGCCGGCCGCGGTCAGCACTACCGACGCCGCGATGAAGAGCCACCCCTCGATGAACGGCAGGTCGAACCAGCGTGCGAGTTGCCTGCTCGCCGCCCCGACCATCGCCGCAAGCGCCAGCGCGGCGGCGATCCAGAACCCGTACGCGATCGAGCGGGTCACCGTCGTGCCGCCGTGCAGGACCGCGAAGAGCGTCCCTCCGACCGTGGCCGCCACCGCTGCCGCGAGCAGGCAGCCGAGGAACCGGGAAAGACCGAACACGCCGGTTAGACGCGGCTGATGTAGCGCTTCTCGTGCGGATCGATCTTGAGCTTGTCGCCGACGTTCACGAAGAGCGGCACGTTCACCACTCCCCCGGTCTCGAGCGTCGCGGGCTTCGTCACGTTCGAGACCGTGTCGCCCTTCACGCCCGGCTCGGTGTCGACGACCGTCAGCTCGACCGTCGTCGGCAGCTGCACGCTCGACGGCTTGCCGTCGACGGCCAGCACCTGCACGGTCGCGTTCGGTTGCATGAACATCAGCTCGTCCTCGAGCTCCGAATGCGGAACCGAGAACTGCTCGTAGCTGTCGGGATCCATGAAGTGCACGTCGGAGCCGTCGTCGTAGAGGTACTGGACGTTCTTCACCTCGGTGTGGACGCGGACGAACTTCTCGCCCGCGCGGAAGGTGCGGTCGACGGTCGCTCCGGCGGCGAGCGACTTCAGCTTCGTGCGGACGAAAGCGCCACCCTTGCCCGGCTTCACGTGCTGGAACTCGACGATGCGCCAGGGCTGCCCATCGACTTCGATATGCATCCCGTTCTTGAACTGGTTCGTGTTGACCGTGTCAGCCATCTGCGGCGCCGAGTGTAGCCGGGGAGGGCTCGGCGAAGGTGGGGCTGTGCCGCCCGGCCGCGCTGGACGCCGCCATGCGGCGTCCTCAGTCGCCCCGATAGAAAACCACTATCGAGGCTCCCTGCGTCCTTGCCTCGCGACGACCATCGCAC
>Ga0209638_1000409_pt1 | contig 28293 bp, 27 predicted proteins | sample BarGraNGADG00211_FD_184490 | JGI IMG/M metagenome (GOLD analysis project Ga0209638, IMG submission 184490) | Arctic peat soil microbial communities from Barrow, Alaska - Barrow Graham LP Ref core NGADG0002-211 (SPAdes) (version 2) | ecosystem: Environmental > Terrestrial > Soil > Wetlands > Peat...
ACTGCCCGGCCGTGCTCGCCGAGCCGCAGTGTCGCGAGCCCGGTGGCGGAGCTCTGCGGCCGCGCGAGCGGAGCTGTTGCCGCGGGCGCGGCGAGGCAGAGAGCCGCGATCGACGCCGACAGCCAGGCGAAGAGGGGCGATACACGGCGCGTGTGGGCGAAGGCTCTGTCCATCTCGTTCGTACCTCGAGCCGACCGTGACGGCCGGCGCACGCGCCCTCGCAAGGCGGGAACGGTAGCAACCTCGCTGCGGGCGTCAAGTGGCGGAGGCAGACTCTGCACGAGCCGGAGCGCCGGAGTAGAGTCGCCCGCGTCCATCAGCGAACAAGGAGCGCGACATGGCAGTCGGCATCCGCATCAAGCTGGCCGGGGTCGATCAGGAGACATTCGACGCGGTGAACAAGCACGTCGACCCGGCGAGCGACCCGCCCAAGGGTCTCATCTTCCACTCCTCCGGTCCGATCGACGGCGGGTGGGGCGTCATCGACTTCTGGGAGTCGCGCGCCGACTTCGACGCCTTCCAGGGCCGGATCGCATCGTCGATGGAGGCGGCCGGGGCCAAGATGGAGGGTCCTCCCGACGTGAAGGAGTTCCCGGTTCACGAGATCTTCCAGCCGTAGCGCGGCCGCCGGCCTCCTCGCGGGGCCGTCAGGACAACGGTGTGTTCACGCGGGCGCAGGAGTGCGCCGCGTGCGCGTCTTCGGCGCGGTCGCAAGCTGGCCGCACGCCGCGTCGATGTCGCGGCCGCGCGTGAGGCGCACCGTCGACGGCACGCGCGTGCGGTCGAGCGCCAGCTTGAACGCGGCGATGCGATCGCGCGAGGAACCGTCGTACATGCCGGTGGGGTTGTACGGGATCAGGTTCACCTTGAAGTGGTCGCGGCCGAGCAGCTTCCCGAGCGCCTTTGCCTGCTCGGGCGAGTCGTTCACGCCGGCGAGCAGCACGTACTCGATGTAGACGCGACGGTTCGTGCGATCGACGTGGCGTCTGCACTCGGCGAGGATGTCGCGCAACGGATACGTGTCGTTCACCGGCATGATCGTCGAGCGGAGCGCGTCGTCGGGTGCGTGCAGCGAGAGCGCCAGCCTGATCGGTACGTCGACCTCGTCGACGAAGCGCTTCAGCCCGGGCAGCCAGCCCACGGTCGAGATCGTCGTGCGCCGGTGCGTGATGCCGACGGCCGGGAGCCTGCGCGCTGCCGCGAGCACCTCGTCGAAGTTGAGCATCGGCTCGCCCATGCCCATGAACACCGCGTGGTCGACGGGCGTCAAGCGTCTGAAGTGCAGCGCCTGATCGATGATCTCCGACGCCGTCAGGTTGCGGCCGAACTTCATCTGCCCGGTTGCGCAGAACGTGCAGGTCAGCGGGCAGCCGGACTGCGACGAGAGGCAGAGCGACCGGCGTCCGTCGCGGTAGCGCATCAGCACCGCCTCGACCGGATGCCCGTCGGCCGTCTTGAAGAGCGTCTTGATCGTGCCGTCCTTCGATTCCTGCTGCGCCTCGACGGTCAGGGTCGAGAACGGCACGGAGGCTGCGAGCGCCTCGCGGAGCGGGCCGGGGAGATTCGACATCGCGTCATAGCCGGTCGCTCCGCCCGCAGCCCAGTCCCACACCTGGCCGCCGCGGTACTTCGGCTCGCCGCGCTCGCGCAGCGTCTTCTCGAGCAGCGTCAGATCCATCCGACCACGGTAGCGGTCGGGATCCCCACTGGCACCGGCCGCGCTCCGCTACCGTCCGCGCGGTGATCGACCTCCGCTCCGACACGATGACCCGCCCGAGCCCCGCCATGCGCGAGGCGATGGCCCAGGCCGTCGTGGGCGACGAGCAGTACGGGGAGGACCCGACCGTCCTCGAGCTCGAGCAGCGCGCGGCCGCGTTTCTCGGCCACGAGGCCGCCGTCTTCGTGCCGACCGCGACGATGGCCAACCAGATCGCGCTGCGCATCCTCACGCAACCGGGCGACGAGCTCCTCGCGGAGGAGAGCGCGCACGTGCTGCTCTACGAGCAGGGCGGCCCCGCCGTCTTCAGCGGGCTCGTGATGCGCGGGCTTCCCGGGCGGCACGGCACCTTCGCGCCTGAGCAGGTGCGTGCCGCGGTGCGGGACTGGGGCAGCGGCCACATGCCGCGCACGCGGGTCGTCTCGATCGAGAACACACACAACTCCTCCGGCGGACGTACGTGGTCGCTCGAGCAGATCGACGCGATCGCCGAGACAGCGCACGAGCACGACTTGAACCTCCACCTCGACGGCGCGCGGATCGTGAACGCGGCCACCGCCCTGGGTGTGCCGTCTGCCGAGATCGGGCGCCGCTTCGACGCCGTCACCCTCTGCCTCTCGAAAGGGCTCGGCTGCCCGCTCGGCGCGCTCGTCGCCGGCTCGGCGGAGCTGATGGTCGCGGCCCGCCGCGGCAAGCACCTCTTCGGTGGCGCGATGCGGCAGGCCGGGATCGTCGCCGCCGCCGGTATCTACGCGCTCGACCACAACGTCGAGCGAATCGCCGACGACCACGCACGCGCGCACCGGCTCGCCGAGGGCTGGGCCGCGGCAGGCCTGCCGGTCGATCCGGCGCAGACCGAGACGAATTTCGTCCAGATCGACCTCGCGCCGCTCGGCCTCACCGGGCGAGACGCCGAAGCGCTCGCAGCCGCGGAGGGCATCGGCATCTCCGACACCGTCCATCCGACGATCCTGCGCGCCGTCGTCCACCTCGACATCTCCGACGACGACATCGAGCGCGCGATCGAAGCCGTGCCGCGCGCACTCGGAGCGAGGGCCCGTGTCGGCGCCTGAGGAGCTCGTCGGCGAGCTCGAGCGGCGCATCCGCCACGAGCAGCGCGAGCAGCGGTTGCCAAGCATTGCGGCCGCCGTTCTCCGCGACGGCGAGCGCGTCTGGGAAAGCGCCGTCGGGGCGGCCGACGTCCCCGCAGAGGTCGACGCGACCCCGGACACGCAGTACCGCCTCGGCTCGATCACGAAGACGTTCACCGCCGCCGCGATCATGCAGCTGCGCGACGCCGGCAAGCTCGATCTCGAGGACACGCTCGACAAGCACGTGGATGCGGCTGCCCACGCGCCGACACTGCGCCGCTTGCTCTCGCACACGTCGGGGCTGCAGCGCGAGACCCACGACGATGCGTGGCTGAAAGCCCGCTTCGCCGACGTCCCCGAGCTGCTCGACACGCTCGGCGACGCCGAGCAGGTGCTGCAACCCGGCGCGCGCTACCACTACTCGAACCTCGCATTCGCGCTGCTCGGCGTCGTCGTCGAGCGCGTCTCCGGCATCCCGTACGCGCGGTACGTCGAGGATCGGATCCTCACGCCGCTCGGGCTCACGCGCACGACGTTCGAGGCGCAGGAGCCGGCCGCAACCGGCTACGTCGTGCAGCCGTACGCCGAAGGCGTCTGGGCCGAGGCGCCGATCGGCACGGGAGCATGGATGGCGGCCGGACACATGTGGGGGACTGTCCGTGACCTCTGCGCCTGGGCGTCGTTCCTCGCCGCGCCCGACGAGGCGGTGCTTGCACGCGCGACCCTCGAGGAGATGCGCACCGTCCAGACGATCGAGGATCACGTGCGTTGGAGCGGCGGCTACGGCCTCGGCCTCATGCTGCAGCGCGACGGCGACCGCATCCTGACCGGCCACGGCGGCTCCATGCCCGGCTTCATCGCCGCGGTCTACGTCTCGCCCGCCGACAAGGTCGGCGTCGGCATCCTCACGAACTCGAGTGGTGCAGCGCTCGGCGACCTCGCGAAGAAGCTCGTTGGCGCGACGGTGGAGCGGTGGCCCGTGCCGCCTGCGCCCTGGAAAGTGGAGGCGCCGCCGCCCGACGAAGTCGTGCCGCTCCTCGGGATCTGGTTCATGGAGGCCGATGCGTTCACGCTGCGTTGGAAGGACGGCAAGCTGGACGCGCGCTTCCCCGGCGACCCGGACTGGAAGCCGTCGGCCGTGCTCGTGCGCGAGAGCGCCGACCGCTGGCGTGTCGAGTCCGGCTGGGAGCAGGGCGAGGTGCTGCGCATCGAGCGGGACGCCGGCGGCGCAATCGTGCAACTCGTGCTCGCGGGCTACCCCGTCAAGCGCGAGCCGTCGGCCTGGGCCTAGACCTACTCGTACTTCAGCGCGTCGAGGATGTTCAGGCGCCCCGCGCGGCGCGCCGGGAAGATCGCGGCGACGAGGCCGGCGATCACGGCGGCGACGATGAAGACGATCAGCGTTCCCCACGGGATCGTGAACGCCTGGTAGCCGATCGCCTTCCCGACCATCAGCGCGAGCACGACGCCGACGGGGATTCCGAGCGCCGCACCGAGCAGCGCCGTGATGATCGCCTCGTGCCGGATCATGTTGCGCACCTGACGCCGTGTCATGCCGACCGCGCGCAGCATGCCAATCTCGCGTGTCCGCTCGAACACCGTCAGCACGAGCGTGTTCACGATTCCGAACAGGCTGATCACGATCGACAGCGAGAGCAGGACGTACAGGAGCCGCAGGAGAAGGGTGATTCCGCTCTCCTGCGTCTTCGTGAACTGTGTCTTCGTCTGGATCTTCGCGTCGGGGAAGCGCGCAAGCGCCTGCTTGAGCCGGGCAAGGTTCGTGTCGGTGACGCCGCCGCGCGTTTTCACGAACGCGAAGAGGTTCTGCGGATTCGGGTAGGCCTTGTCGAATCGCGTTGCCGAGATCGTGATGTCGCCGAACGGCGTGCCGCCCTTCGGCGGATCGAAGATTCCGCTCAGCTTCAGGTGCAGAGTCGCGCCCGTCGGCGTCTTCAGCGCGATCGGCGAGCCGACCTGAATGTCGTGGGCCTTTGCAAAGTCCTTGGCGACGATCGCGCCGGTGTTCCCGAGGTGGTCGGGCGTGGCGGCGGTTCCGTCCTGCCACTTCAGGTCGATCACGTTGCTCACGGTCGGCTCGACGGCCGTGATGGTGATCCGGCTGCCGAAGGCCTTGGCCTCGCCGGCGCGAACGCCGCTCACGACCTCTACACCCGGTACGCCGCGCAGCGCTTTCTCCGACGCGATCGATGTGGGGGTGAAGCCGTTCTGCGACGTCAGCGCATAGTCCGCCGTGAAGAGCTGGTCCACCGCACTCTCGAACGTCGTCTTCAACCCCGCGGCAAGCACTGAGACGAGCGTCACGAGTGTGAGCCCGATCATCAGTGCAGACGCGGTCGACGCCGTGCGCGAGGGGTTCCGGATCGAGTTGCCGCGCGCAAGCAACCCCGGCGCACCGCCGAACCGCGCCGCCGGGAACCCGAGCAGGCGCGCGACCGGCGGCACGAGCGTGGGCGCGAGCATCGATACGCCGATGAAGACCGCGACGGCGCCGATGCCGAGTGAAATCAAATGCACCTTCGTCGAGCCGGGTCCGAAGAGCCCGAAGAGCATCAGGCCGAAGGCCAGCGCGATCACGACGATTGCGATGTGCGGCCCGAAGCGGGCGAAGCGGGACGGTGGGAGTACCGCTCCTTCGCGCACCGCGGCGATCGGCTGCACGCGCGTCGCGCGCAATGCGGGCCGGACTGCGGCGATCAACGTCACGACGATCCCGACGACGAGCGCGACGATCACGGTCCGGGAGGCGAACACCGTCCCGACCTGCGGCAGGTCGATCCCGAGCCACACGAAGACCTGGTTCAGCAGCTTCGCGAGACCGAGGCCGAGGAAGAGTCCGATCAGAGACGCAATCACGCCGATCACGAGCGCTTCGAGCACGACCGACCAGTACACCTGCCTGCGGGTTGCACCGAGCGTGCGCAGGGTCGCGAGCTCGCGCATCCGCTGCGCGACGGTGATGCCCATCGTGTTCGCGATCACGAAGATCCCGACGAAGAGTGCGATGTAGCCGAACGCGAGCAGGAAGTACTCGAGGATGGTCAGGAAGCCGTTCGTGTCCTTCGCGGCCTGTTTTGCCTCCTGTTGGCCGGTGCGGACCTGTGCGGTGGCCTGCAGCAGCGGCCGGATCTGCGAGACGAGCTCGGCGGGCGTGACGTTCGGCTTGCCGGCGACGCCGATCGAGTCGAGCTTGCCCACCTTGTTGAAGATCCGCTGCGCGGTCGGCGGGTCGAAGATCGCGAGCGTCGAGCCGCCCAGCGAGCTCACGCTCCCGAACCGAACGAGCCCGGCGATGCGGAACTTCTGCAGCGGGCCGCGCGTGAGGACGCCGATCGAGTCGCCGACCTTGAAGTGCTTCGAGGAAGCCGTTTTCGCGTCGATCGCGATCTGGTTCGGGCCGCTCGGCCAGTGGCCTTCGGTGAGGACGAGCGGGTTGAACCGCTGGTCGCCTTTCGGATCCACGCTGAAGGCGAGATTCGGCGCGCCGCCGAACGAGACGACCTTGTTGTCGTGGCCGACGAGCTTCGCCTGGTCTTCGATGCCGCCCTCGGCGACTGCGACGCCCGGCAGTGCCCGCACCTTCCCGAGCAGCGACTGCGGCAGTGATGGCAGCACGATGCCGTTGTTCGCGTTGCCGCCGATCGCGCTCTTGCCCGTGATGACCGCGTCGGTGTTCTTGTAGACCTGCGTGAAGACGGTGTTGAACGCGGCCTTGATCGTGTCGGTCAAGACGTAGGTGCCGCTGATCATCGCGACGCCGAGCACGACGGCGACTGCCGTGAGCGCGGCCCGCAGTTTCCGGCCGAGCAGCCCTTTGAGGGCGACCCCGATCACGAGCTGAGGCTGCTCATCACCTCGAGCACCTCGGCGGCCGTCGCGTCGTGCCGTTCCTGGACGATCAGCCCGTCTGCGAGGAAGAGGACGCGGTCTGCGATCACGGCTGCACGCGGCTCGTGGGTGACCATCACGGTTGTCTGGCCGTACGAGCTCACAGAGGTGCGGAGGAGATCGAGGATCTCGCCGCCGGTCTTGGAGTCGAGATTGCCGGTCGGCTCGTCCGCAAAGAGGATCGTCGGGCGCGTGACGAGCGCGCGCGCGATCGCGACACGCTGCTGCTGGCCCCCGGAAAGCTCCGACGGGCGGTGCGACCGGCGCTCGCTGAGGCCGGTCTCCTTGAGCAGCTCCTCGAGCCACTGCTGATCCGGCTTCTCGCCTGCGATCGAGAGCGGCAGGATCACGTTGTCCTCCGCGGTCAGCATCGGCAGCAGGTTGAAGAACTGGAAGACGAAGCCGATGTGTGCACGGCGGAGCCGCGTCAGTTTCGCGTCGGGGAGCGTCGTGATCTCCGTCCCGGCGATCGCCACCGTGCCCTCGGTCGGCGTGTCGAGCCCGGCGAGGATGTGCATCAGCGTCGACTTCCCGGAGCCGGAGGGCCCCATGACGGCGACGAGCTCACCGGCCTGGACGTCGATCGAGACGCCGCGGAGCGCATCGACCGCGGTCGACCCTTCGCCGTACCGTTTCGTCAGCCCGTGGGCCTCCACGACCGTTCCGCCCGCCTGTGCGGGAACACGTGATCCATCGTTTGCGCTCATGGGCGAAAACCTAGCGAGGGTTGGGGCCGCGCGGTATCCGGAACTTTCCTGAGGCATTACGGATCAGCGATTGCCGGCCAGGAAGAAGCCCACGGCCACCGCGACGTAGGTGACGAGCAGGAGCCGGCCTTCGTACCGCCTCGAACGTCCATCCCGCACCATGAGGCCGACGACGACCACCGCCCCGGCCATCGCAGCGGCTTCCTCCCAGCGGAACGTGAGCGGTAGCGGGTGCGCGAAGAACAGTGACAGGAGCATCACCGCCGGCGTGACGAGCAGCGCCACCTGCGCGCTCGAGGAGATGGCGATCTCGCTCGCGAGCTTCATCTTGCCGGCGCGGGCGATGACGATCGCGCCGCCGTGCTCGGCGGCGTTGCCGACGATTGCGACGATCACGACGGCGATGAAGAACTCGCTCGCACCGACGGCGTGTGCAAACGAATTGAGCGAGTGCACGAGCACCTCGCTGACGAACGCAGTGGCGACCGTGCTCGCGCCGAGCGTCAGGAGGGCCGTGGGCAGCGACCACGCGCCTGCCGCCGGGTCTGCACGCGCGGCGTGCCGGTGCCGGCTGAGGTTGCGTCCCGTCACGGTGAGATACAGGACGAGCAGCAACACCGACACGGGGATCGACGCGACGACCGCGGTGTGCCGCTCCGGGGCGCCCGTGTAGCCGAGCACGATCGGCACGAGCACCGCGAGCACTGCGACGCCGCAGAGCCCGAGGTGCGTGAGCAGCGACCTGCGGTCGAGCGCCGCTTTGTCGGGACCGACGATCTGCGCGACGCCGAAGACGAGCAGGATGTTCGAGATCACACTGCCGGCGAGCGATCCGCGGACGACCTGAGGCAGCCCGTCGTTGATCGCGAGGAGCGCGATGATCAGCTCAGGCGCGTTGCCGAAGCTCGCGTTGAGGAAGCCACCGATGCCGGGGCCCGTGTGCTCTGCCGCGTGCTCGGTCGCTTCACCGATCAGCCATGCGAGCGGGATGAGCGCTGCGCCCGCGAGCACGAACATCACCGTCTCGTTGACGTCCGCGAGATAGCTCAGTGCGATCGTCGCAGGCGCGAGGGCAAGCAACGCCCAGAGGATGCGGCGTGCCACGGCGCGGGTAGCCTACCGGCCCGTGCTCGAGGCGGTCCTCTTCGACTGGGGTGAGACGCTCATGCATTGGGAGTGGGACCCCGACCTGCTTGCGCTCGGGCACGCGGCGGGCCTGCGTGCCCTCGGACACGAGCCGCGCCCTGCTCTCACGCAGCGGTTCAGCGAGGCCTACCTGCCGCTGCTCGCGGTTCCCGGCACGCTCGAGGAGGTCGACTACGGCGCGCTGATCGCACGGCTGCTCGCCGAATCCGGCGTCGAGGCCGACGAGGCCGGGGTCGAGCGGTTCCTCGAGGCGGAGCATGCCGCCTGGCGGCCGGCGCACCAGCTCGCCTCGACGACGCACGGCCTGCTCGAGGCGCTCCGAAGCCGCGGGTTGAAGCTCGGGCTCGTCGCGAACGCCTTCGATCCGCCGGCGCTCTTGCATCAGGACATCGCGGAGCTCGGCATCGCAGAGCGGATCGACGTCGCGGTGTTCTCGTCGGAGACCGGCCGCCGCAAGCCGGATCCGGCCGGTTTCGAGCGGGCGCTCGAGCAGCTCGAGGTCCGGCCCGAGCGGGCGCTCTTCGTCGGGGATTCCCTCGTCGGCGACGTCGGCGGCGCGGCGGCCCTCGGCATGCACACCTGCCAGGCCGTCTGGTTTCGCGCGGACGATGCTCCGGCGGCGCCCGAGCCGGAGTTCCGGGCCTTCACCCAGATGGACGTCCTGACGGTGGTCAAGCGGCTGTCGTAAGTCGCGACTCCGTTGCCACAAGCGGAAAACGGACGAAAAATCAAGCCTTGCGGCGGTGGAAAGCGGGCGCACACAATGGGTCCGATGAGTGACGTCTCGCAGCGGCTCGAGGAGCTCGCGCTCCCGCTCCGTCCCCAGGATGCGGTTGACTGCCGCGGCTGCGAGGTGCACTGCGACAAGGTGGTCTACCCCTCGGCGTGCCTCGATCGCTCGTGCCCCTTCGTCTACGCCTACGACGAGCACGGCCACACCTTCATCGGGTGCATGCAGAAGGTCTACGAGGCCGAGATCGACCTCGACATGCTGCGCATGGCCGAGCGCCGGCGTGAGGGCTTCGGCGCCGTGCGGGCGTTTCGCGTGCCCCTGCCGATGTGCCGCTCGGAGATCGAGCCGTGCTACGAGCACCGCGCCGGCGAGCTCGGCTGCGTCAACCCGGAGTTCAAGGAGCTGCCGGAGGGATCGCCGACGTTCCGCGTGATCGCGCGGCTCCGCTAGTCACGCCTGCGACCCAGCGAAGCGCGAGCAGGCCGACGGCCGGGAACACCGCGGCGACGAGGAACGCGACGCGCCACGACGTTGCGACGACGAGGGCTGCGAACGCCGGTGTGGCGACGGACACGAGGACGCCCAGCACCGTCTGCTGAAAGCCGAGAGCGGCGCCGCTCTTGCCCGTGCCCGCCATCTCGGCTGCGGCCGTGAAGGCGACGCCGTTCCAGGAGAGGCTCAACACACCGGCCACGACGAGTACGGGGACGAGCACGGCGAGCGGCGCATCGACCAGCAGCGCGACCGCGGCTGTCCCGCCCGCGATCAGCAGGCCGAGCATGCGCAGGGGCCCGATGCGCGAGCGAACGTGATCGGACCACCGTCCGGCGGCGATGCGTGCGCCGATACCGAGGACGTTCATCGCCGCAAGGACGAATGCCGCCGAGTGCGTCGTGAGCCCGCGATGCTCATGGAGGAACAGGACGGGATAGTTGGTCAGGGCGATCTGCGCCACGACGAAGAGGCCGGAGCCCGTCGCCAGCAGCCAGTTGCGCAGGTCGCGAAGCGGGCGCGCGACGTCGGCCAGATCGATCTCGGCGCGCACGGGCGCCTCGCGCAGGAGCAGCGCTCCCACCGCCGCGCCCGCGAGCGCTCCTGCGCCGAGCGCGAGAAAGGCATGCGAGGGGTTGCCGCTCGCTGCGAGCCACGGCAGTCCGATCGCGGCGGCGGCACCGCCGATCGGCACCGCGGTCTGCCGGATGCCGAGCGCGAGGCCCCGCTGCTCCTCGCTGAACCAGCCCATCACGGCGCGGCCGCTCGCGGCGTTGATGCTCGAGCCAAGGGCGCCGAAGAGCACGAGGAGCGCGAGGAGCGCGCCGTAGCTCGTCGTAAAGGCGATCGACATCATCGCGATGCCGCCGCTGCCGAGACCGAGCCCGATCACGGCGCGCTCGCCGATCCGGTCGGCGAGCAGTCCCCAGGGAAGCAGGGTGGGGAGCATCCCGAACGAGACCGCACCGAGCACGATTCCCACCTGACCGAGCGACAGGTGGTAGTGGGAGCGGAGCACGGGGCCGAGCGCCGAGAGGCCGACGGAGGCTGCCGAGAACGTCGACTGCGCGAGCGTGCCGGCGCCGAGGATCACCCAGCGGTAGCGCCTCACTCTGCGGCGAGCGCCCGCTCGCGGAGCTCCTTCGCCTTGCGCACCTCGTTCGCGTCGGGGCCGCGCTTCTCCGGGCCTGCGGTCTCGAGCACCGCCGGCAGGCCCTGGAGCTTCGCGTGGCCGAGGAAGACGCCGAGCTGCTCGCCGAGCAGGCCCTCGCCGATGTTCTCGTGCCGGTCGCGGTTCGACCCGAGCGGGGCGGCGGAGTCGTTCACGTGCAGCGCCCGCAGCCGGTCGAGGCCGATCGTCGCGTCGACCTCGTCGAGCAGCGCGTCGAGTGTCGCAGGGTCCGTGATGTCGACGCCCGAGACGTAGAGGTGGCACGAGTCGAGGCACACGCCGAGCCTCGGGTGGCCGTCGAGGCGCTCGAAGATCGTCGCGAGCTCGTCGATCGAGCGGCCGATCGTGCCGCCGGCACCCGCCGAGTTCTCCAGCAGCAGCCACGTTGTGTCGTTGGACAGCTCGAGCACCTGCTCGAGGGCCGGAACGACCCGCTCGAGCCCCTTGTCGAGGCCCGCGCCGAGGTGCGACCCGACGTGGAGCACGACGCCGTCGGCGCCGATCGCGCACGCGATCTCCATCGTGCTGCGCAGCGCGGCGATCGACTTCTCGTAGATCGCGTCGTCGGGCGCCGCGAAGTTGCAGAGGTACAGCGCGTGGCAGAGCACGCCGGCGATCGCAGCCTCTTCACGCCGTTCGCGGAAACGCTCGAACGTCGCCGGGTCGTGATTCGTCTGCCGCCAGGTGCGGGGGCTCTGCGTGAACACCTGCACCGACTCGGCGCCGATCGCCTCGGCCCGGTCGATCGCCGTGTGAATGCCGCCGCTGGAGGAGACGTGCGCGCCGATGTGCATCGGGTTCCGACGCTACCGGAGCCACGCCTCGAGCCGCGCCGCCTCGTCCTCGACCTCGCGCCGCGCGACGCGGGGCCACGGAGCGAAGGGCGTCAGCGCGATCTTCCCTTTCGCGTCGGCGACCCAGCTGCCCGCGACGATGCCGTCGAGCAACACGGTCTGCGTGACGTCTCCGTTCTTCGAGATCACCGTCTTGCGCAGCTCTTCGGGCAGGACGCGCGACCGGTCCGCGTGGGCGAGCAGCGTGTTGTCCCACTTCGGGAGGAACCGCACGGGCGCCGGGGTGTCCGCCGCCGGTAGCGGGGCGCGGGGGAGATCGAGCAGCTCGCGACCCTTCTCGTCGCGGAAGCGCCGCAGCGGCTCCAGCGCATCGAGGGCCGGTGCGAAGTCGCCGACGCGCAGCCCCGACCAGTCGGCGATGTCGGCCCGCGTCGACGGGCCGAACGCAGCGAGATATCGCCGGACGAGCTCGGTGCGCGCATGCAGCACGTCGACCGGATCGGGCTCCGGATAGGCGTGGTAGACGGCGAGTGGGCGAGAGGACCAGAGCGCGGTCTCCGGCACATGCACGAGATGCCCGCGGCGGCGCACTGCGTGGAAGATCCGGCGCGCCTCGATGTCGACGTGACCGTGCTCGTGTGCGAGATGCTCGAGCGCGTCCTTCATCGTCAGCGGCTCTGCTTCCGCGAGCGCACGCGTACTGGGCAGCGCCTTGAGCGCGTGCGCGAGGTGACCCTCGTCGTACCAGGTCGGCATGTCGCGCAGCGCCGTCCAGAACATCGGGTAGTCGCGCGTCGTGACGAGGTGCAACGTGCCGCGCATCACGGTCGGCTTCATCACATCGCCGCGAAGCACCGCACGCTTGAGCGCGTCCCGCGTAAAGCCGGCGAGGCGAGACCAGAGCCCGACGTAGGGCGAGGGTGGCCACTGTGCCTGCAGACCGGCGAGCCGCTCGATTGCGGCGAGCACCGGCACCTTCTTCCGTTCGAGCAGGAGCTGGCGCGCGAGCGTCGCGCGGTTCAGCTCGCGCTGTGTCAGGACTCGCTCTGCCACGGCACTCTGCGGAACTCGACCGAGCCGCCTGTGACGAGGGCGTACTCGGCGACCTCGATCGGAACAGGCTCGCTGTCGAACCGGTCGTAGGCGAGGCCGACGGAGCCCGGGTTGACGTACAGCGCGCCGTCGACGTAGCGCGTCCACTGCAGATGCGTGTGTCCGCCGGCGAGCAGGTCGACGCCGGAGCCGCCGAGCAGACGCTCGGCGACGCCGTCGGGCGTCTCCGGCAGCACGACGTCGTCGTACGACCGCGGCGAGCCGTGGAAGGCGCGCAGCGTCAGGCCGTCGACCTCCACGTCGAGCGTCGGAACGAACGCACGGATCTGCTCCAGCTGCGCGTCCGAGAGCTGCCCGAGGGTCCAGGTGCGGCGCTCGAGCTGCTCGTCGGTCGCCGGCTCGGGCGAGCTCGGGTCGACCTCGAGCAGGAACGCGTCGGCGTTGCCGAGGATCACCGGCCAGCCGAGCCGGGCGAGGCGGTCGAGCACCTCCGCCGGTTGCGAGCCGCCCTCCGCCACGTCACCGAGGCAGACGACCTGCTCGACTCCGAGCCGTTCGAGCTCCGCGACGACCGCCGCCAGTGCGAGATCGTTGCCGTGGATGTCCGAGACGAGGGCGAGCGGCACGGCACTACGATAGGCCGCGATGTCCGTCCGCGTTCGCATGGCCCCGAGCCCAACAGGCTTCCTTCACATCGGCGGAGTGCGGACGTTTCTCTTCAACTGGCTCTTCGCGCGGCATCACGGCGGCGAGTTCCGGCTGCGCATCGAGAACACGGACACGAGCCGGGAAGTCGCGGAAGCGGTCGACCAGATCCAGGACTCCCTGCGCTGGCTCGGCCTCGACTGGGACGGGCCGGTGACGTTCCAGCTCGACCGGCTCGACGACTGCCGAGCGACCGCCGAACGGCTCGTCGCCGAAGGGAAGGCATACGAGGACGACGGGGCGATCCGGTTCCGCATGCCGAACGACGGCGTCACTGCCTGGGACGACGTCGTCCGCGGGCGGGTCGAGTTTCCGAACGAGAAGCTCGAAGACGTCGTGCTCGTGCGGAGCGACGGCCGTCCGACGTACAACTTCGCATCCCCGATGGAGGACGTCTGGGACGGCATCACGCATGTCATTCGGGCCGAGGACCACATCTCCAATACGCCGAAGCAGATCAACGTCATCCTCGCGGTCGGCGCGGAGCTGCCGGTGTACGCACACGTTCCGAACGTGAACGGGCAGGACGGAAAGAAGCTGTCGAAGCGCCACGGCGCGACGGGCGTCGACGAGTTCCGCAAGGCGGGCTACCTACCCGACGCCCTGGTGAACTTCCTTGCACTCCTCGGCTGGGCGCCCGACGGCGAGACGACGATCATGAGCCGTGAGGAGCTCATCGAGCGGTTCTTGCTCGATCACGTCACGTCGAGCCCGGCCCAGTTCGACTACGCGAAGCTCGACTGGATGAACGGCGTCTACATCCGCGCGCTCCCCGAGGAGGAGTTCGCGCACGCGCTCATCCTCTGGCTCGGCGAGCAGGGCTACGACTGGGACGCGGTGCTCGTCCGCAAGGCGGCGCCGCTCGTCCAGGAGAAAATCGCACGCCTCGACGAATTCCCGGCCTACGCCCGCTTCTTCTTCGAGGACGTCACGCCCGATCCGGCGGAGCTGAACGGTGGGGCGGACGTGATCGCGGCCGCGCAAGACGCGCTGTCGAAGCTCGAGCCGTTCACGGCGGAGGCGATCGAGGCGGCGCTGCGCTCGCTGGTCGAGCAGCTCGGCCTGAAGCCCCGCCAGGGCTTTCAGCCGATCCGGATCGCGGTCACCGGCTCGAAGATCTCGCCCGGCCTCTTCGAGAGCATCGAGCTCCTCGGTCGCGAGAAGACGCTCGCGCGTCTTACTGCGGCCGGCGCCGCGTAGGCAGCGGCCGCGGGGGAGCGAGCGGGTCGAGCGCGCGCTCGAACTGGCGCCAGGCCCGCCGGCGGAACGCCTCCGTGGGCACCGGAACGCCTCGCTCCTCTTTGTCCGGCTTGTGTCCGACGCACTTCATCTGACCCCAGTCCTTTCCTATTTACGATGAATAAACGCGTGGAAGACCTTCCGGGGTACGGCGGCTGGATCTGCCGTCTAGACTCGCCCGGTGCCACAGGGGGTCACAGGCCAGGTCGTGCTCGTCGTCGACGACGAGTCGGCGATGCGCTTTCTCTGCCGGGTGAACCTCGAGCTCGAGGGCTACCGTGTCGTCGAGGCAGGGACGCTCGACGCGGCCCGCGCCCTCCTCGAGAGCGAGCCGGTCGCCGTCGTCATGCTCGACCTGCAGGTTGGGCTCGAGCGCGGCGACACGCTGCTCGAGGAGCTCCGGGGCCGTGAGCCGCATATCCCGGTGGTGGTCGTGACCGGCTCGGCCGAGGTCGATGCGGGCGAGCGGAGGATCGACGCCGACGCGGTGCTCGCCAAGCCGTTCGCGATCGATGCCATGCTCTCGACGGTGCGGTCGTTCGCAACCGGCGTCCCGGTTCCGTCGTAGGCCGATACCCTGGAGCGCATGTCGACCACGACCGCCCGCACGCCCGCCGAGTACGAGGCGCAGCTCCAGAAGTACTACTTCGAGCGCTCAGAGGAAGCCCGCGCGGTTCGCGTCGGCGAGAAAGAGGTCTCGGAGCAGGCCGCGATCGTCGCGCGGTACGGCGGGCTCTTCTCGCGCGCGCAGGTCGAGGCGCTGCGCGAGGCGGAGAACGCCGCGTCGGGTGGCGAGCGTGAGCGGCTCTACCGGCTGCGCAAGACGTGCGAGGGCGGCATCGTCTCCGCCGAGCTCGCCGAGCAGGAGGACGCGCTCGAGAACGCGATCCTCGGCGCTCGCATCACGTTCGCAGGTGAGGAGCTGCCGCTGCGGTCGGCGCAGGCGAGGCTCGCGGTGCTCGAGTCATACGACGATCGCGAAGCGCTCGGCGAGTTGGAGCGTGCCGAGTCGGCCCGCTTCAACGCCGACCGGCTCGCGCTGATGATCGCCGCCGAGCAGCTCGAGGGCGAGCTCTCCGGCGAGCCCGACCCGGTGGCGCGGAACGAGGAGGAGAAGGCGATCTCCCTGCGGCAGCTCGAGCAGGTGCTGATCGCGGCCTCGGACGCGACGACAGAGGCGTGGGGGCGGCTGCGCGCCACCTGGTTCGAGAAGCTCCTCGGCCCCGAGCGCGACGCCCTGCCGACGAACGCGCACGTCCACTACCTCCGCAGGCTCTCGCCGCTCGAGTCGACCTATACGAAGGAGCGCTCGGTCGACGTGTGTATGGCGAGCGTCCAAGCGCTCGGCTTCGACATGGCCGCGATTCCCAACATTCGCCTCGACCTCGAGGACCGGCCGCAGAAGAGTCCGCGCGCCTGCGTGATCGCATCGGACCCGCCCGACGTCGTGCACCTGATCACGCGCGCGCAGGGCGGGCTCGCCGATTACCAGTCGTTCATGCACGAAGCCGGACACGCACTTCACTACGCCGGCGTCGATCCACGTCTGCCGTACACGTTCCGCAAGATCTCGCGCGACCACGCGCTGACGGAGATCTACTCGTACATCTTCGAGGCGATCACGCGCGAGCCGGGCTGGCATGCCCTGCACTTCGGGCTCTCCGACGCGCAGGCGCAAGAGAACGCACAGGCGACGCTCTTCCTCGAGGCGCTGCTGTACCGGCGGTACACCGCGAAGCTGCGCTACGAGCTCGGGTTCTGGTCGAGCTTCGCGGAGGAGCAAGGCCGTTCACCGCGCGACTACGCGACGCTGCTCACCGAGGCGACGGGCATTCGCTACGACCCGCGCGGCTACGTCGCCGACATGGACGCCGGCTTCTACTCCGCCGACTACCTGCGGGCGTGGATCCGCTCCGCGCAGCTGCGCCACCACCTCGTCGGCGAGCTCGGCGAAGACTGGTGGCGGAGCCCGAAGACGGGCGAGTTCCTGCGCGAGCTGTTCGCCGAGGGCACGAAGCCCACGAGCGAAGAGATCGCCGGCCGTCTCGGCTTCGACCCGCTCGACACGGGCCCGCTCGTCGACGATCTCTCCGCGGCCTAGCCCGACTTCGTCAGCAGCGCGTGGATCTCGCGCGTCAGGTCTGCGACCTGTTGCGTCAGCTCCTTGTCCTGCTGCGTGAGTTCCGTGTTCGCCTGCAGGAGCTTGACGATCCGCGCGTTCTGCGCATTCGCCATTTCCTCGAGGTGCGTGTGGCGCTTGTCGATCCGATCGCCGTGTTCCTTGTCGCGCTCGGTCTGGCGCGTCTGGGCGAGCAGGATGAGCGGCGCCGCGTAGGCGGCCTGCGTCGAGAACGCGAGGTTCAAGAGGATGAACGGGTACGGATCCCAGTGGTTGATCAGCGCGAACGAGTTGAACGCGATCCACAGGATCACGAGACCGGTCTGGACGAGGATGTATCTCGGCGTGCCGAAGAAGCGCGCGACCCGCTCCGCGTTACGGCCGAACGGATCGTCGCCGAACGTCCCGTGCGGAACGCGCTGCACCGTGGACGGCATCGCCGGCGAGGCTAGATCACGCCTCGGACGGGATCGCATCGAGTGGTGCCGCTCCTTCGCGGCGTTACGCTACGAGACGGCGATGGCGACCGGTGCATGCTGGGACGAGGTGAGGAGATCGGAGCAGTAGACGATCCGTCGGCGCACGTGAGCGTGGCCGAGCGGTCCGCCCGTGGTCGCGCTGCTCGCGCCGGCGTTCCTCGCGGGAGCCAGTCGGCTTTCGAGCCGGCTCCCGACCGCGATCCGATCGGGCTTCTCGAGGCGCAGGACGTATCGCGGCTGCCCGAGCTCGTCCCGATTCGCTACGGACGGATGCTCGCCTCTCCGTTGGCGTTCTTCCGCGGCAGCGCGGCGATCATGGCGCACGACCTCGCGTCGACTCCGCAGGCCGGCTTCAGAGTGCAGCTCTGCGGGGACGCGCACCTGTCGAACTTCGGAGGCTACGCGTCGCCCGATCGCACCCTGGTGTTCGACCTGAACGACTTCGACGAGACGACGCCCGGTCCGTTCGAGTGGGACGTCAAGCGTTTGGCGACGAGCTTCGAGATCTGTGGGCGCGATCGAGGGCTCACCGACGCCGAGCGGCGAGCCACGGTGCTCGGCGTCATGCGTTCCTACCGCGAAGCGATGGGCGGGTTCGCGACGATGGGCGACCTCGCGGTCTGGTACTCGCGCCTCGACGCTTCGGTGATCGAGGCCCGACTGCGCGCGGACAACGATCGAAATCAGGCGAAGTCCGTGCAACGGACTGCCGCGAAGGCGCAGACGAAGGACAATCTCAAGGCTCTGGCCAAGCTGACTCACGTCGTCGACGGCCGTGTTCGGATCGTCTCCGACCCGCCGCTGATCGTGCCGATCGAGGAGCTCGCCGCCGACGGGAAGGACGCGGCCGAGATCGAAGGAGCGATCCACGAGCTGTTCCGGAGCTATCGCCGCTCGCTGCAGCAGGACCGGCGCAAGCTGCTCGAGGGATACCGCGTCGTCGACGTCGCCCGGAAGGTCGTCGGGGTCGGCAGTGTCGGGAGACGCACGTGGATCGTGCTGCTGCTCGGCCGCGACGACAGCGATCCGCTGTTCCTGCAGATCAAGGAGGCGGAGGCCTCGGTGCTCGAGCCGCACCTCGGCAAGAGCGAGTTCGAGAACCACGGCCAACGAGTGGTCGAGGGCCAGCGCATGATGCAGGCGGCGAGCGACATCTTCCTCGGCTGGCTCCGCGAGCCGGAGGGCGTGGACGGCGAGGTTCGAGACTTCTACGTCCGCCAGCTCTGGGACTGGAAGACCTCGGTGAACGTCGACGCGATTCTCCCGAAAGAGCTCGGGACCTACGCCCAGGCCTGCGGTTGGACGCTCGCCCGCGCGCATGCCCGCTCCGGCGACCGGATCGCGATTGCGGCGTACCTCGGCAAGGGCGACGTGTTCGACCAGGCTGTCGCCGAGCTTGCGGGGGCGTACGCCGATCTCAATGCTCGCGACCACGCAGCGCTCATGGACGCCGTTCGCTCGGATCGGATCAAAGCCGAAGCAGCGGTGTAGCTCCACCGGCGCTGCCGACCACGCGGTGGGGACTGCAATCAGGACTCCGTCAGGAGGGGCGACTACGCTCGTGCCCGTGGTGAGCGGGCGTCCATGGGTCGCGCCGGCGGCGATCGCACTTGCGTCCGCGGCGCTCGCTGCGAGCGCACAGGGAAGCGGCCGGTCGAGCCAGGCGCAGCATGTCAGCGCGAAGCCGCGGCTGAACGTCGTCCTGATCTTGAGCGACGACGAGCGCGTCGACGGCAATACCGTGATGCACAACGTGCGGCGTCTCCTCGCCGCTCACGGCGTCATGTTCTCGAACTACCACGTGACGACGTCGGAGTGCGGGCCCTCGCGCGCCAGCATCTTGCTCGGGCAATACGCGCACCACACGGGCGTGCTCGACAACTTCGGGCCGCACAGCTTCCCGCAGTTCGACCAGCGCTCGAACCTCGCCGTCTGGCTGCATCGCAACGGCTACCGGACGGCTCTCGTGGGTAAGTACTTGAACGACTACACGCTGTACGGCCACGACGCGATCCCGCCGGGCTGGGACGACTGGCAGGTCATGGACAGCATCCCGATGGAGAAGTACTACAACTACACGCTCAACGAGAACGGCCGGCAGGTGAACTACGGCAACTCACCGTCCGACTATTCGACGACGGTCCTCACCAAGAAGGCGACGAGCTTCATCACGCAGCAGGGAAGCAAGCCCTTCTTCCTCTACTTCGCGCCGACCGCGCCGCACCTGCCGGCGATTCCCGCACGACAGGATCAGGGACGACTCGAGAACATCGCGCCGCTGCACACACCGTCGATCGACGAGGCGAACATCGGCGACAAGCCGTGGCGTGCATGGCACAAGGACTTGCTGAAAGCGGCCGCCGACCTCTACCAGAGGCACGTGCGCGTGCGCCAGCTCGAATCGCTGCTCGCGCTCGACCGTTCCGTCAAGACGATCGTCTCGACGCTGCGACAGCGCAAGCTGCTCAGTCGCACCGTGATCATCTACACGAGCGACAACGGCTTCCTATGGGGAGAGCACCGGCTCGGCGGGAAGCTCTGGCCCTATGAGGAGTCGACGCACGTTCCGCTCGTGGTCCGCACTCCCTGGCGCGCCGGCAACGGAACCGTCAATGCCGAGCCTGTGCTCAACATCGATCTCGCCTCGACGATCAGCCGCCTTGCGGGTGTCACGCCGGGCAAGGTGCAGGACGGACGCAGCTTCGTGCCGTTCCTGCACGGCCGTCGCGTCCGCTGGCGACACGCATTCGTGGTGGAGTACCTCGGCCGGGATCAGCTCAAGGTGGGAGGGCCGCCGCCGTACGTCGCAGTCCACACCGGCCGCTATCTCTACGTCGAGTACAGGCGCGGGTGGCGTGAGCTCTACGATCTGAGCAAGGATCCGTGGGAGCTGCAGAACGTCGCCGGCAGTCCGCGGTTCGAGGCTGTCCGCCGCTCGCTCCACGTGCTCCTGCGCGGTCTCGAATCCGCTCCGGCGCACGCCGCCGCCTGAACGCGAGGCTCGATGCAGGCTCAAGCACGTGAATCCGGAGCGGCCTCCACGCGGTATCTGCTGTCGTGCGCCACGGAGCCCGGAACGAGCTAGCGTGGGAGCCAGCCGATGCGGGGAGCGCTGCGCTGAGAGAAGAAATCGTCAAGAGGCACGTCGAGCAGAACCCCGAGTTGACGGCGGCGGCGGTCCTCGCCGAACGCCTGCTCGAGACCATCGAGCACGTCGTGCTTGGCAAGGGGGAGGAGATCAAGCTCGTCGTCTGCGCGCTGCTCTGCCGTGGTCACGTGTTGTTCGAGGACGTGCCCGGGACGGCGAAGACGGTGCTGGCCCGCACGATTGCGAAGGCGATCGCGGGGGCGCACGCGTCGCGCATTCAGTGCACACCCGACCTGCAACCGACCGACGTCACCGGCCTGTCGGTCTACAACCAGAAGGAGCGCGAGTTCGAGTTTCGGCCCGGGCCGCTCTTCGCCAACGTCGTCCTCGTCGACGAGATCAACCGTGCGATGCCGCGAACGCAGTCGGCGTTGCTCGAGGCGATGGCGGAGCGCCAGATCACGACCGACGGCGAGTCGCGGCCGCTGCCCGAGCCGTTCCTGATCCTTGCCACGGAGAACCCGCTGGACCACGAGGGCACGTTCCCTCTGCCGGAAGCCCAACTCGACCGTTTCTTCCTGCGAACCACCCTCGGCTACCCAAGCCTCGACGACGAGTTGCACATCGTGCAAGAGCAGAGGCACACGCATCCACTCGATCTGCTCGAGCCGGCCATCGACGTCGCCGAGTTTCGACAGATCCAGATGGCGACCGAGGACGTCTACATCGACCCGATCATCCAGCGCTGGCTGATCGAGCTCGTCCGCGCGACCCGCGAGCTCGAGATGGTCCGTGTGGGTGCGTCCGTCCGCGGCTCGCTTGCACTCGAGCGGGCAGTGCGCGCGTGGGCGCTCATCCACGGCCGCTCGTTCGTGCTCCCCGAGGACGTCGAGGCGCTGTTCGAGCCGGTGCTCGCGCACCGCGTGCTGCTGAACCCGTACCGGCTCGGCGACGACAGCGGCGGAGAGGGCGACCTCGCCGACCTGGCCGCCCGCTGCTTCGCGCTCGTGCCGCGGCCCGGCGCCGTGTTCTCCACGGGCTGAGCAGGCGCACGTGACCGGAGAGCGCCAGACGTTCCCGCTGCTCGGCCTCCGCCGCGGGATCGGCGTCTTCGGCAGGGAGCGCAGGAGCACGCACCGTGGCAGCGGCTACGAGATGGCCAGCTCGCGCCCGTACCAGCCGAGCGACAACATGCGCGCGATCGATTGGGGCGCCTCCGCACGTCTCTCGAGCGCGCGGGGCTCGGACGAGTTCATCGTCCGCGAGCACTTCTCGGAGGAGAGCCCGCGCATCGTCGTCTTCGTCGACCGGCGGCCGGCCATGCGTCTCTATTCGCCGGAGCTGCCCTGGCTCCACAAGCCGGCCGCGGTGAGGGCTGCCGGCCGGATGATCGTCGACAGCGCGCTCGCCGCGCAGGGGCTGGCCGGCTATCTCGATCTCGCCGATGTGCACGCTCCTCGCTGGCTGCCGCCGCGGCGACAGTTCGACGTCCTCAGGATCCGCGACCACGAGTTGCCGCGCACGTCCTGGACGGCGCCGGAGGACAACCTCGCGCGCGGCTTCGATCACCTCGTGCAGGCGCGTCAGGACATGCCTCGCGGCACGTTCGTGTTCGTGCTCTCGGACTTCCTCGTCCCGCCACGCACTGCGCTCTGGGCCATGGCTGCGGGCCTCGGTTGGGACGTCGTGCCGGTGATCGTGCAGGACCCACGCTGGGAGCAGTCGTTCCCGGATGTCGGCGGGCTCGTCCTCCCGGTTGCCACACCGGAGGGAACGTCCCGGCCGGTTCGGCTCACGCGTCGCGAGGCGGCAGAGCGCCGGTCGGGGAACGAACAGCGCCTGCGGACACTCCTCGAGGGCTTCGCAGCGCGCGACATCGATCCGGTGCTGCTCTCGAGTCACGAGCCGCTCGACGTCCTCGCCGCTTTCCTGCGCTGGCACGACCGGCGCCGGCTGCGCCTGAGGCGGCGATGAACGTACGGAGTCTGGCCGCGCTCGCTGCGCTGGTCCTCACGGCCGGCCTCGCCGCCGTGTTCGTCGTCGCCGTGCTTCACCGGCCGGGACAGAGCACCGTCCGCCTCACCGGCGGGCCTGTCGCAACGCTCAGGAGCCTGACGCCGACCGAGCCGCAGTTCGGCGACACGGTCGTCGCGACGGTCGAGGTCTTCGTCGATCCCCGCCGCGTGGACCCGCGCTCGGTGCAGCTGCACGCGAGCTTTGCACCGTTCGCCGTCACGTCGAGCGTGCGATCCGTCAGCCGGAAAGGGAGCCTGTCGATCGTCCGCGTCGTCGACCGGCTCGACTGCCTCGACGCGGCGTGCCTTCCGAAAGGCGCCGCGGCGACGTTCGGTTTCCCCGCTCTTCGAATCACGTATCCCGGCGGCACACTCGTGGCGGGCTGGCCGGCTCTGCGTGTCCATGCGCGCATGCAGGCGGCCGACCTGCGGCAACCGATGTTGCGCGTCGGAGTCCCGCAGGCGCGGCCGAGCTATCGGCTTCCCCCGGGCGCGACAGGCTGGACGCTCATCGCGGTCGCGCTCGCCGGCGCGCTCGGCGGCCTCGGCTTGGTGGCCAGGGCAGTCCTGCCCTCGCTCGCGTTCGCACGGCGTCGCGGTACATCGCTCGAGCGCATCCTCCGCGAGCTGTCGAACGGCAGCGCGAACGGCGACGCCGGGCGACGCCGCGGCGCGCTCGAGCAGCTCGCCCGCGAGCTCGAGCCGCTGGACGAGCCGCTGAGCTTCGAGAGCCGCGTGCTCGCCTGGGCGCCGCAGGAGCCGGGCCCCGAGACGATCTCCGACCTGGTGCGGCGGGCCCACGCGGTGGTGGAGCGATGAGCAGGCGCCTGCTGCCGCTCGCCGATGCCGGGTCCCTGTCGGCGTTCGCGAGGCGTACCCGACTGCACTGGGCGGTGCTCGCAGTGTCCCTCATCGCACTGGCGTCGGCCGCCGTGCTGTTCTCGCGAAGCGGACGGCCTGCCACGAACGTGCTGCCGGACAGCGGGAGCACGGTCGTCGTCATCGACCTGTCCGGCAGCACACGCTCCGCGTCGAGGCGCATCGCAAGTGCGCTGCTCGGCCTGACACGGGGGAGCGATCGTCCGCTCGGCCTCGTCGTCTTCTCGGACACCGGTTACGAGGCGCTGCCTGTCGCCGCCCCAGCGGCGGCCTTGCGGAGCTGGCTGATGCTGCTCGCCGACGGCACGCCGCAGGCGTATCCCTGGACGCCGTCCTTCAGCGGTGGCACGGTGATCTCGAGCGGGCTCGCCATCGCGCGCAGGATGCTTCGGCACCGGCCTCCGGGAAGCCGTCATGTCTTGCTCGTCAGCGACCTCGTCGACGGCGTCGTCGACCTGCCGAAGCTGCAGTCGCTCGTGGCGAACTATCAGCGGGAGCAGATCGACCTGCGCGTGATCAGTATCAGAGCGCCGACGGCGGGCAGCACCAAGTCGAGCGCGAGCTTCCTCCAACTGCCGAACGCCGTCTTCGTCACGCAGGCAGCGACGCAGACGATCGATCCCGGGCTGATCGTGGCGCGACAGGGCGACTCGACGGCGCCGCTCGTCGCGCTCGTCGCGGTCATTGCCCTCCTGGCTGCGGCGTTCGAGCTGATGCTCCATCCGCTCACCTGGAGACGCGCGTGAGGCGGAGCGTGCTCACCGGCGCCGCGGGCATCGCCGTGCTCGCCGCTTCGATTGCGCTCGCGCTGCTCGGCCGCGCGGTGCTCGCGACGCCCGGCGCGATCGACCGCGGCGCCCCCGGCTGGCCCGCGGCGGGGCAGGTCGCCACGCACGGCAGGAGCATCGCCGACCGCGCGGCGTCGTCGTTGCTCGCCGCCGACCGCACCGACACGTTCCCCCGGATCGTCGGGATCTACCGCGCCGCGATTGCGCTGTCTGCGGCCGGGGGCGATCCGAAGGACGCGGTGCAGATCTCGCAGCTGATCCCCAAGCTGCGCGCGCCCGAGGAGCGGGCGCAGGCGCTCGTCATGGCAGGCACGCTGCTCGCCTACTCCGCAGGCTCCGGCTTCGGCGTGATCCTGCCGAGAAAGCTGCAGATCCCGACGGAGACTCTGCTCGCGCAGGCGCTCGAAGACTTGCGCGCCGCCGTCCGCACCGATCCCGCCAACGAGGAGGCGAAGTACGACGTCGAGCTCCTCCTGCGGCAGCGCGCCGCGCAGGCCCCGCCCCGGCCGCAGGGCAACAAGCGGAAGAAGACGCCGACGACGCAGGACAAGCGCAAGAAGAAGAAGAAGGCGGCGAACGGCCAGGAGCACCACGCCGGGATCTACGCGACCGGAAGCGGCTATTGACCAGCCTGACGTTTGCGCATCCGCTCGCGGCGCTGGCAGCCCTCGCCGGCGTCGTGCCTGTCGCGATCGCACTGTTCCGGCTGCGCGCCGGGCGTCGCGTCCGCGCCGGGCTCGGCCTCTCGGAGCCACCACTCGTCGCGCTCCTCGCGCGGCCACTCGCGCTGGCGTGCCTCTTCGGACTGCTCGGGCTCGCGGCGGCCCGGCCCTCGCTCCGGGTGCAACACGAGCGGACGACGCGGACCGACGTGCAAGTCATCGTCGCTCTCGACAGCTCACGTTCGATGCTCGCCGCATCCGCCCGAGGCCGGCCGGAGCGCTGGCAGCGCGCGCGGGAGTTTGCACGTCGGCTGCAGACCGAGCTGCCGGGCGTGCCGCTCGGCCTGAGCTCGTTGACGAATCGCCTCCTGCCCTACCTCTTCCCGACGAGCGACCCGCGCGCCTACAACCTCGTCCTCGACGAGTCGTACGGGATCCAGCGGCCGCCGCCCGCGCTCACGATCGATCGCTGGGTGACGGTCTTCGATCCGTTGGGCGAGGTGGCCGTGCGCCGCTTCTTCTCGCCGAACGTGCACAAGCGCGTCCTCGTCGTCCTCTCGGATGTCGAGACGCACGCGTTCGATGCGAGCGCCGTGCTGAAGCGCCTCGAGCGGACGGGAACGACGCCCGTCGTCGTGCGCTTCTGGCATCCCGGCGAGCGGATCTTCGAGCGCAGCTCCGCGAGCTACCGCGCGACGCAGCCCGGCGCGCTCGCCCCGTTGCGCGGTGCGGGCTGGCCGGCGTTCTCGGAGTCGCAGCTCGCGCCCGCCCTCAGGTTCATTCGCACGGCGGTGGGCTCCGGTCCGGTCCGTCGTGTCGCCTACGCGCAGGAGCACACGCAGCTCGCACCATTCCTCGCCCTGTCGGCGTTCGTGCCGCTGTTGCTGCTCGTGTTGCCGGGTGGCTACCTGCCGTCGCTGCGGTCATTGCGCCGTGCAACGCCGCGGGCGTCTGTCAGAGCGCGCTGGACAAGCGGCCATGATTGATGTATCGCTTTACTCAAACGGTTCAGGCACAATAGGTCCGGATCGATCGGCGACGTCCGCGCGTGCGAAGTCCAACGCGGCGGGGGCCGATCGGCAGGCGATCTCGAGCGAGGAGAGACTTTGGCCGGAGGGCCTAAGCGCGCGCGGAGAGTCACGATCAGCGACATTGCCGAACGCGCCGGCGTCTCCAAGGGCGCCGTCTCGTATGCGCTGAACGACCGCCCCGGGCTTTCGGACAAGACGCGCAAACGGATCCTGGAGATCGCGGACGAGCTCTCGTGGTATCCGAACCGGGCGGCGCGCTCTCTCTCGGCCGCCCGCGCCGACGCGTGTGGCCTCGTCCTCGCGCGCCCGGCAAAAACCCTCGCGATCGAGACGTTCTTCATGGAGTTCATCGCGGGCGTCGAATCGGCCCTCGCGCGCCACTCGATCGCCCTGACCGTCCAGCTCGTCGACGAGCCGCAAGGGGAGATCGACGTCTACCGGCGCTGGTGGGGCGAGCACCGGGTCGACGGCGTGCTCCTCGTCGATCCACGCGTGGCCGACCCGCGTTTCGCCGAGGTCGAGCGCCTCGGCCTGCCGGCAGTTGTCGTCGGCGGCCCGCTCAAGGACAGCAAATTGCCCGCGATCTGGCATGACGAGGCGCTCACCGTCGTCGAGGTCGTCCGCTACCTGGCCGCGCTCGGACACGAGCGGGTGGCCCGCGTGGCCGGCCTCGACACCTTCCTCCACAGCCGCGCCCGCTCGAACGCCTTCCGTCGCGCGGCGCGCGATCTGGCGCTCTCCGTGCGCATCGTCTCGACCGACTTCACGCCGGAGAGCGGAGCGCTTGCGACCCGGCAGCTCCTCTCCGACCCCAAGCCTCCGACCGCGATCGTCTACGACAGCGCCGTCCTCGGAGTCACGGGTCTCGGCGTCGCGCAGCAGATGGGCTTCTCCGTCCCCGAGGACGTCTCGATCGTCGCCTGGGACGATTCGCTCATCTGCCAGGTCGTTCATCCGCCGCTGACGACGGTGACACGCGACATCCCGGCCTACGGCGAAGCCGCGGCCATCCGGCTGCTCGCGGAGATCGAGGGCCGGGGCAAGGGCGACGTCGAGTTCAACCGCGGTGTGCTCACGCCTCGCGCCAGCACAGCGCCGCCCGTCGCGATGCCCGGCAGCCGGCGTCCGCGCCGTACGGCTGCGCGCGCACGCTGAGTCGACAACGGCGGCCGGCGCTCCGGGAAACGCAGTTGACACGGTTGACACTTAACCGGATAAGTGATTCAGTTATCCACGGTTTGTCAAGGCGACGCCGGTTTGCCGTGCTCGGCAGCGCCTCGGGAACCGACGAAGGCCCGATGGCATACGCAAACGGATCCGGTCACGACCGCCTCGCAACCGCCGGGCACCAGCGCCCGTGGGTCGGGGCGAACTTCTGGTCGCGTGTGGGTGGCCCCCGGATGTGGGATCGGTACGACGCACAGATCGTGCGGCAGGAGCTCGCGACGCTTGCCGCGCACGGCTGCAACGTCAGTCGCTCTTTTTGCTACTGGCCCGACTTCGTCCCCGAGCCCGACCGGCTCGACGCAGCAGTCCTGGAGCGCTTCGCCGACTTTCTCGACGCACACGTCGAGATCGGTCTCGGCACGATCCCGACGTTCATCGTCGGCCACATGTCGGGCGAGAACTGGGACCCCGCCTGGCGCGGCGGCCGCGACCTCTATCGCGACGTGTGGCTCGTCGGCCAGCAGGCGTGGTTCGCGGGCGAGATCGCCGCGCGCTTCAAACGGCACCCGGCCATCGTCGGGTGGCTCGTCTCGAACGAGATGCCGATCTACGGCGGCCCCGGGACGGCCGACGAGATCGCCGCCTGGGCGCGCGCGATCGTCGACGCGGTCAGAGCGGCCGGGGCGACGCAGCCGCTGTCGCTCGGTGACGGCGCCTGGGGGATGGAGGTCACCGGCATCGACAACGGCTATTCGCTGCGGACACTCGCACCGCTCGTCGATTTCATCGGACCGCACGTCTATCCGATGGAGGACGACGAGGTGCGTCAATTCCTCACCGCCGCCTTCGCCTGCGAGCTTGCGTCGGGCTTCGATCGCCCCGTCGTGCTCGAAGAGTTCGGCGTCTCCTCCGACTTCGCTTCGGACGAGAACGCCGCCGACTACTACCGGCTCGTCCTGCACTCGACGCTGCTCGCCGGCGCTCGCGGCTGGCTCGCCTGGAACAACTGCGACTACGACGACCTCCGCAACCAGGACCCCTACCGCCACCACGTCTTTGAGATGCACTTCGGCCTGACGGACAAGACCGGCCGCCCAAAGCCGCAGCTGTACGAGATCGAGCGGTTCGCAGGCCTCGTCTCCGGGCTCGCCGATCGCGGCTGGACGCCGGTGGCCGGCGAGGTCGCACTCGTCGTTCCCGAGCACTACGAGCGAGAGCTTCCGTTCACAGAAGCGGCCGTGCGGCGCGACATCCGCGACAACCTGTTGCAGGCGTACATCGCCGCGCGCGAGGCCGACCTGCCGGTCGCGC
>Ga0209638_1000410_pt1 | contig 28231 bp, 28 predicted proteins | sample BarGraNGADG00211_FD_184490 | JGI IMG/M metagenome (GOLD analysis project Ga0209638, IMG submission 184490) | Arctic peat soil microbial communities from Barrow, Alaska - Barrow Graham LP Ref core NGADG0002-211 (SPAdes) (version 2) | ecosystem: Environmental > Terrestrial > Soil > Wetlands > Peat...
CCACTTGCGCAGGGACTCGGGGCCGATGCCGAGCTGGCCCGCCACCCGGGTGACCGCCCCGAAGCGCTCACCCCGCTCGCTGCTGGTCTCGAGGACCATTCGGACGGCCCGCTCTCGGAGCTCGGGCGGGTACCGCCGCTGGAACGGGCTGCTGCTGTGCTCTGCCATGACTCCATGATCCTCCAAGCGGTGGAGTCTCCATCGAAGTCAGGGCGGTTCAGAATGCAGCGCGATCTCGAATGAAACTGCGGCCACCGGATCGATCCGGCCATTCGGGCCCGGGTCGTCGAGCTGGCGACGACGAGGTACGCCGGGGTGAACGACAGCCACCTGGCCGAGCTCCTGGCCGAACGCGAGGCGATCTCGCTCAGCCGGCCCAGCCTCGGGCGGATCCTGCCAAGGCGAAGTCGATGCCGGGGAAGGTGGTCGCGCGACTCTCCGGCGTTTGGCGATCGCCCCATCGAGTTACTACTCCGCCCGCTCGCGACCGCCCTCCGCCCGTTCGGTCCGGGACGCGGCGCTCCAGGCCGACATCAGCCGGATCCACCGCGCGCGACCAGTAGCCTCCCCTGCCGCGGTAGCCCACGACACACGCCTGACATGCTGCGTGTGCGCCGTCGGCGGACCAACTCAAGACGATGTGGTTGTCCGGCACGGCGGCCGCGAGCGACGATAGTGGCCACACCCTCCGGCAGACTGCCTCGACAACCTCGACCGGACCGTCGTCCTCGTCGATGGTCTCGATCGCGTGCACCTGATGGAAGCTTGTGTGGCGCGGCCCTCGGTTGTCATACCCACCTGTCAGTCGGCGCCCAAGCCGAGTTGCGTGCCATGCAAACGCAGGCGGCGCGCATCGACGCAGTCTGGAACAGGTCGCGCCGCGCGGACAAGCGACTCATTGCCGAATACAGGGTCTTGCGAGCCCAGGTCCGCGTCCGGCCGCGGCGGCATGTGGCGGACCGAGGGGAAGATGCGAGCCAGCGCGTCCAGGCCCTAGAGACGACCCTGCACTTCCCCTACTCCCGGGTTGCCGAACTCATGACTGCGTCGAACTTGTGGGTGGCGATCGACTACGTTGTACCCAACCGGGGCAGCGGGTTTGCGGGCAACCAGGTTGATCTTGCAGCGGGCACCCGATCCTTCTTCGGCCTTGACCCAACTCGGCAACCGCGGAACACCATGCTGGGTAGCATCCGGATCTCCTATCGCGGCCGTTCGGCGGTCAGACACACGCGGTCGCCCGTGCCAGCCTCAAGGCTGCTTCGGCAGTGGGCCGGTCGGTGATGATCGTGGTGACAATGCCGGTCCGCGCTGCGCCAACGATCGCCCCGACCTTATTGGACCCGGCGGCCACCAGGACGATATCCGTGGCCTGGCGGAGCAGCTTGAGCGGAATCGACAGCGTCCTGTGCGTCCATTCGTCGTCGACGAAGGATCCGTCCACCGCGAAGAGGTGGCCGCTGATGTCACCGACCACGCCCTTCGACGCGAGGCGCTCGCGTCCGACCTCGTCGAGGCGATCCATCACGGTGGTGTAGCCCGGGCGCTCGTGGGGGCCGCCGCTAACGCCGATGAGGGCCCAATCCACCTGGGCCCAGAACCTCGTCGTGGCCGCGATCGCGCTGTCGGCCAAGAGGGCGTTCCGCGTGGCCTCGGAGTCCAGCATACCCGGGGCATGCAGCGTGAACGCGGTCGCGCCAAGCCGGTTGGCCATGCGCCGTGCGGCCTCGTTTACGTCGAGATGCTGATTTCGCGCGTCCCAGCCGCCGACCAGAGGAACGACCGTGATCGCCGCTCGCTCCATCCGCGGCAGGGCGGCCACCAGGGCCTCGACCGTGTAGCCGCCGCCCAACCCAACGACCCCGGAAGTGGGCAGACTCTCGAGCACGAACTCGACAGCGGCCACGCCGCATAGGCGGGCCGCGACGGCCGGCGACGTTTCTCGTCCCGGCGTCACGTGGATCTCCACTCCCAGCGTGGCCGACAGCGTGGCCGCCACCGGGTCCACCTGGCCACTCGCCGGCTCAATTGTGATGCGCACGACCCCGCTCTCGCGACCGAGCGCCAATAGGCGCGACACCTTCGACACCGAGAAGTGGGTGAGGGCCGAGATCTCGGGCTGGTTGAGGCCCCGGCCGTAGTACAGCTCGGCGACTAGGCGGACGATCTCCCGGTCGCGCCCGAGCGCCACCCGTGGGTGGCGGGTCCTGGGTTCGCTCACCGCGCCGCCATCACCGGCCGGCCGATGCCCCGGTTCGCACGACGATTGCGCGACGGTGCATACGGTCGCCGCCGGTGCGATTATTGTCGTGCAAGGATTGCCAACATCGTGATATGGGGTAACCTCCCGCCAAATGGCTGTCTCCATCATCGTCGCATGTCACGGGCCTCTCGCGGCCGCCCTCAAGACCAGCGCCGAGATGATCTGCGGGCCACTGCGCAACGTGTCGGCCATTGTGCTCGAACCCGACGATTCTCCCGAGGAGTTCCAGGTTCGCCTGGAGGCGGCCGTCGATGCCATCGCGGGCCCCGTGTTGGTGCTCGCAGACCTCATGGGCGGAACGCCCCACAATGTCGCGGCGCTCGTCTTGCACGGGCGGGCCCACGCGGTGCTCGTGTCTGGGGTCAGTCTGGGCCTACTCATCGAGGCCGCAACAAGCCTCCGTGCGGTCGACGAGCCAGCGATCGCCGACCTAGTGGCACGGGGTCGCGACGCGTTGTCCGCATGGCACCCACCCGCGGTCGGCGGCGTGGCCCGCGGGATGGACACGCCATGACCCTGACGCTCGTGCGCGTCGACGATCGGCTGATCCATGGCCAGGTGGTGCTCGTCTGGCTACGCGCCATCGACGCTGATCGGATCGTGATCATTGACGACGCGACCTCCCAGGACGAGTTTATGCGCACCGTGCTCACTCTGGCCGCACCTCCCGGTGTCCCGGTGGAGGTGCATGGCCTCAACAGTGGGGTGCTACGGGTTGCCGATCTCGCGGCGGGGCCCGAGCGGGTCTTCGTGCTGCTCAGGAGCCCGATCACGGCGCTCCGCATGCGCAAGGCGGGCGTGGAGTTCGAAGTGCTGAACGTCGGCGGCATTGGAGCCAGGCCCGGGCGACGGTCGCTGTACCGGAGCATCTCGGCGAGCCCGGAGGAGCTGGCGGCCCTCCGGGAGCTCGAGAGGTTGGGAACCGGCGTCGAGCTCCGTGTCCTGCCCGACGACCGGCCGATCCCGCTCGGTACGATCGACCGCGGGGCCTGACCGAAGCCGCATGACCGACGTGTCCGCCGACACGTTACAGAGGAGGATGGGATGACGAGAGGCGCGCGTCGCGCGATCGGGATGGCGGTGCTCGTCGGAGTCCTCCTGAGCCTCTTCCCAACGACGGCCCTGGCGGCCGACAGCGTGCCGAAGGTCACGGTGGGAGTTGGCCAGGCTCTCCTGATCGCGCTCGGCTACTACCTCGCCCAGGGTCCGTGGCTAGCCGGCTTGGGGTTCTTTACGCTGTATCGCCCCCTCGTCGCGGGCATGCTCGTCGGGCTGATCCTGGGCGACCCGGCCAAGGGCACTGTGGTCGGCGCCACGATCAACCTCGTCTACCTCGGCTTCATTTCGACGGGGGGCGTGATCCCGAGCGATCCGGCGTTGGCGGGGTGGGTCGGGGCGACGCTGGCGATCGCGGGCAGGCTCGATCCGGCCAGCGTGCTCGCGCCGGCGATCGGGATCGGCCTGATCGGGACCGTGATCTTCAATCTGCGCATGACCGGCGCGGTGATAATCGCCCACTGGGCGGACTCGTTCGCCGAACGCGGCAGCATTCGCGGTGTCGCGCTCATGAACTGGCTGCCCAGCCAGGTTTGGCTGTTTTGCCTGACGTTCGTCCCGGTCTTCTTTGTGACCCTCAACGGCATCCAGTACCTGACCGACATCTTGACCGGACTCCCGCCGTGGGTGCTCAACGGCCTAGCCGTCGCGGGTGGAGCACTGACTGCGATCGGCATCGCGATGAACATGCGCTTCATCTTCCGCGGCCCGGTGATCCCGTACTTCTTCCTCGGCTACCTGTTGATAGTGGCTTCGGGCGGCACCCTCCCGATCGTGGTCATCGCAGCCTTGGGCCTCGTCCTCGCCTACCTTCACGTTCTCTTCACGGGAGCCCGGGCCTCATCGCCGGCCGAGCCGGTCGCACCCACGGAGGGGTCGGCCGGGCCGCCGGCTGCCCCCCGGCCGGCCGGGGGGCCCAAGGTGACCAGGGGCGACCTCATCCGGTCGTGGTTACTGTGGACCTTCTTCTCCCACTCGACCTACAACTACGAGCGGCTTCAGGCGGTCGGATTCGCCCACTCGATGACCCCGATCATCCGCCGCCTCTACCAGACGCCCGCGGAAATCTCGAGCGCGCTCAAGCGCCACCTGGTCTTCTTCAACTCCGACCCGGTAATCGGCGGCGTCATCCATGGCGCGGTGATCGCGATGGAGGAGCAGCGCGCGAACGGCGCCCCGATCGACGACGACGCCATCAACTCGGTAAAGACGGGCCTGATGGGCCCGCTGGCGGGGATCGGCGACACGATCGACCAAGGCACGATCCTGCCCATCCTGCTCGCGCTGGGCATCGGGATCGCCGGCGTGAGCCGCGACGGAACCGTGACCGGAGCGGGCAACGTCCTGGGACCGATCCTGTTCCTGATGCTCGTTCCTCTGATCTTCCTTTCGCTCGGGTATGTCGCCTGGATGCAGGGCTACTATCGCGGCCGGACATTCGTCACCGACATCCTTCGGTCGGGCGTCCTCGACCGCGTCGTGATCGGCGCAAGCGTCTTGGGCAACCTAGTCCTGGGCGCCCTAGCTGCCAGCTTCGTCACGCTCTTCATCGCCCCGACGATCCACCTCGAGGCAGCCGACATCAACATCCAGCGCGACATCCTGGACAAGATCATGCCCGGGCTGCTGCCGCTCGGCCTCGTCCTGCTAACCTGGTTCCTCTTGCGGCGGCGCGTGCATCCGCTGGCGCTCGTGGTGGCGTACTTGGCGATCGCGATCGCGGGATCCTGTCCGATCTTCGGCCGCGCTCCCCGCTACGTGACCGACGCGTGTGGCTCGGCGGTGTTCCAACCGTACGGCGCGTGCCCGATCGCGACGGCGTCACCGTTAGCGCCGGCGGCGCCCACGGCTTTGCCAGTCGCGTCGCCAGCGGCTTTCCCGGTGGGCTCGCCGGCCGTCTCTCCGGACTCGTCGGCAACCCCGGCCTCTGTCCACGCTGTCGCCTTCGCCGTCGCCGAAGCCGGGCGTCGGGACATGACCACGCTGGCGGGACACATTTCCGGTGTGCAAGATCGATCTCCTCGATGACAGCGGCCGGACGCGGCGGCGATCGCCTCAGGTCAGGCTCAAGGCGGCCGCAAGTCCTAAGCCCGAGGCCGGGCTGCCGTTTGGATTGCCGGCCCGCGCGGCCTGGCGCTCGTGGGTCCGGCCGCCCTGGCCCCCGGCGTCTCCCCGGCAGGCTCGAGCGCAGCGTCGACGCTCGCGCCGTCCTGGATGATGGGCGGCCAAGCCTCGCGCCACGGCCGCCTGGTCGGATGCCCGCGAGATGTTGTTGCCGATAGCGACGCGGGCGCATCTGCCACGATCAGCGCGTCGTGGACCTCCGAAGACAGGTCGCGCGGGCAGCCCTTGACCGCGCCCTCCAGGATGACGACCAGACGCGTGGTCGAGGGCGCGCCTCATGGTGTCCGGGCTGCGCGTGTGCTTTGTCTTGGCGACATCGGCGCCGGCCTCGGCGGCAATTCGAGCACCGGCCACGATGAGGTCGGGTGTCCCCGAGCTGGGTCCGCGCCGTCTGCCCCGTGAACTGCTCGGCGAGTGGCGCCGCCTGCTCGGCGAGCAGACCGGCGAACTGGGCACAGTTGAGCCCGGCTCGTGGAGGTGAGTCTATGAGCCGGGCGCAGGCCGCATCGTCGAGGCGGTCGGCGGGGACCCGGCCCCGGTTGCTTTTGACGAGTGTCGCGGTCGAGCGGTCCAAGCAGTAGACCTCCCAGCAGGCGTCGGACCGTCCGGAGCGACCGCTCGAGATATGCCGCCGCATCGACCGCCGTGAGCTCGCCAGTCAGCACGTGGTTGACCGGGTACAGGCAGCCCTGGGCACGAGCGCCAAAGGTCATCGTCGCCCTCTCCCATGGCGGCGAGGGCGACAGATCGCTGGCCGCCTGTAGATGGCAGATTCGCTGGCTGGCCGTCCGCAGGTGAATTATACATACTTGATCTGGAAGGACAAGATAACTATACTGCTGGCCTCCCGCCTTGTGGGGAGATGCCTCTCAAGACAGAGCTGGGTTGGCGGTTCTAGACCGACAGGGGTATCCGCCAGTGCAACTTCCAGCGGGACGCATGGAGGTTCACGCAATGGGGTTCCGCAGGCGATTGATCTTCGCCCTCACGTTTGGGGCGCTCATTGGATCGGGGTTGTCCTACGCACCGCAGCCCGTCAGCGCGGCCAGCTACCTCGTCGTTGATAACCCGCCGTGTACTCCGACCGGCGTACACGCCAGCGTGACAAACGGCGGGACGCCTCGCGAGGACGCATACCTCAAATGGTGTGCGTCGGGTGGCTACTTCTACGTACGGCCCGAATGCGGGATCCAGTCGGGCGCCGATAAGGGCGGCACTGGCGGGCCCGCGATCACCTTCGACGAGTGCTACGTCTTCATTTGGACCACGGGTGGCTCATACGTCACGCGGTACGGCTTCAGCAACTTCAACAGGGGAGCTCTGGCCCCATGGACCGAGTACTACTACCAGGCTGCTGGCACCCTGCGGATATCTGGCTACAAGGTCAGTTCGGAGGTGTGCGGTCACAGCTTCTGGACCCCTTCCGGCGACTACTACGTCCTGGGCTGCGTGCAGAGCGCAACGATCACGCCTTCCTGACACGCACCGTTCGGAGCCCGGTTTCCTAAGTCGTCGTTTGGGGCTGCCTCACGGGATGTGGCCTCAGACGAGACCGGGGGACGTCAGGTTCTCCGTCCCAGTGGGAGAGGCTCCTGAGTCACCGCGCCGCGTAGACGCGATCGTGGGCCAGCCGCTGCCGTCCTTGAGGCCCCGCTCTTCGGGAGGTGCTCGTCCTCAAGGGCGACAGCCGGCGTGGTGGACGAGACGGTCGACCATGGCGACGACCGCCACCGGATCCCCGAAGATCTCGGCCCAGGCGCTGAAGGTCTTGTTCGAGCTCACGATGAGCGACCGTCGCTCGTGCCGGGAGCTCACCAGGGCGAGGAAGAGCGCCGCCGTCTCGGGATCGTCTGCGAATCCGCTCGTGGCCGAGGGTTCTACCCCAGAACGGCGTCGGCGTACGGCGCACGGTGACGGCGGCGCTCGGGCGACCGGGAGGGACGTCGCCGGCGAAGCGCGTGCCGGGGGATCTGGGCCGGAGCTCCCCGGCGACCGGGCGGGTCGAACAGGTCGGCGACCAGATCCCACTGCTCATCGGTCAAGGCGATCGCGAAGCTCATGCCCGCCATCGTGGCGGCCCGCGGTGTCAGCTTTGATGGCACGAACACCGCCGCCCGAACGCGAACTTTCGGCTACAGATGCCCGCGGGCCTGCGGGCCCGATCGCGTCGGAGGAAAAATCCGCAGCGGCGGCTCTCGCCTCCGGACCTATTTACGAGGCAGGCCCTAAGCAGGAAGCCCATTTCGTGCTGCAGATGGCCTTTCCGGGACCCGCTCCACGCGTGCTCGGTGACCAACCCTCAAAGCCATCCAGTCCGGCAGGAGGTGGAGTTCGTGGTGACTTCGCCGCACGCACGAGAACGGGATCGTCACGCTCGCCGCGAAATCAACCGCGACCTCCACCCACTCCGGCAGGAGGTGCTGACCGCGGTGGTTTCAGCGGACCCGGTTCGGTGCGGTCCCGGAGCTGGACGAGGGGCCCGGCGCACTCGCGGGCAGACGCGGGCGCAGCGTCCCGGTGGCGGGTCTGGCAGTCGAGTGGAGCCGGTCGGGCAGTCCAACGAAGCCCACCACCATCAGCACCTCCTGCCGGAGTGGACCTCCACCTCCTGCCGGACTGGAAAGCCATTTCCTGCCGCACAGGATTGGTATCAGATCCAGTACTGAGCGTCGACAGTGATTTCTCGATTGAGAGAGGATAGCGATGGGGGTGAGATCGCGGGCTCTCACCTCATTCGGACCCTGAGACTCGACGCTCTCAACGGAGATCCCGTTGCGATGGGATGTCGCCCGACTTGACAACGCCGCCTCTCGTGTCCGCGCTCGAGAGGGAAACCGTGCGCCGGCGAGAGAGCTCCACGACTACGAGTTGATCTCCCTCAGCAGGTCGTCATGTCGCCAAGGAACGACCGGCAAGTGGTGTTCTGCAAAGGCGTGGATGAGGTACCGCCCGGGATGCCCCGCGATCTCGGTGTCGGTTGGTGGCCAGCCGAGGTTCCAGACATTCGGCGACATCCGGAGCGTCCAAGCCTGGATGAGCTCGCGGACCGACCAGCGCCCGCCGGTCGACCAGGCGTACCAGCGCCGGAGGCGAGCGATCGCTCGCGCGTTCGCTCGCTGCTCGCGTCGGGTCATCGCCCGTGCCGTGGTGCCGGGGCGGACGGGGTGATGTCGGTCATCAGCCCATGGTGCTCCGGATGGGCGGACCCGGTCGCGACGTGGGTCGCGTCGCTCGTACTGTCGTGCGACCTCTGCGGGAGAGCGGGCGACCTGCGTCCCGCGCTCTCGTCCGTATCACAGCCTCCGGCAGGTTCCGGCGCGCTCCGGCACGTTCGACGGCCCGATCCCGTATGGGTCTATGACAGACGGCGCGGAGGCTCCGATATGCGGGCCGCCGATCGGGCACGCTCCGGCGCGTTCCGGCGAGCTCCGGTACGGCGGCATCGTCTGCCGTAGACTCGGCCGACGATGACCCGCGACGAATCGCTCCTCAGCGCACTCCTTGCCTCCGACCGCTCCACGCTCGACCTCGTGGTGGCGACAGGACTCACCGAGCGGGTCTGCCGCTACGGTCTTCACCACCTGATCGGCGTGGACTACGTCTGGAGTCCTGCCCGAGGCCGCTACCGCCTGACCGGTCGAGGTCGGGCCATTGCCACCGAGATCATCCCCGACGCTGGGCAACCGGCCGAGGCGTCTGGCATGGCTCCGGCGCCTACTCAGAGGGAGGCGGAGGAACCGCGCCGGCGGCTGTTCGGGAGACAGCGGTAGGGGCTCCCCGCGCCTATCGCAGGAGCTCCCGAAGGCGCTTCGCGAGCTTGTTACTGAGACATCCGGCCGTTCGGGGTGTGCCGAAAGGGGAGCCTCGCGCGCGAGAGGTTTTCCGGCTCCCGTAGTCCCCGTCCAGCGCCGATCAGAAGGTGGTCGTTTCGGAGGGCTCGACCTCCTCGTGGGCCAACCGACCTGCGGAGCGCCCCACCACCCCTACAGGCGGGCGACTGCGCAGGCGGGTCCACTCTATCCTGATCGGCATGGAAACCAGCCCCTCGGCCGCACGCTTTGAGCAGCTCTTTGCGCAGCACCGCACAGCAGCCATCCCGGACCTCTGGCCCTGGCAGCGAGAGATCCTCGCCAGCCTCGAGGCGGCCACAGGCGACCTAGCGATCGATCTGCCCACTGGCACCGGCAAGACCCTGGTCGGGCTCCTCGCTGGCGAGGACTTCCGCTTGCGCAGTGGCGGGCCTGTCGCCTACGTCGCTGGAAACAAGCAACTCGCAGCTCAGGTGGAACGGCAAGGTCGCCAGCAAGGGATCCCCGTCGTCCGGTTTCAGGGCTCCAAGGACAGCTGGGATCGGGCTTCGGTTCTTAGTTACAACTTCGGCGAAGCAATCGGGGTGATGAACTACTGGAACTACTTCAACGCGAGCCCTGGGCTCGACCCGGCTGGGCTACTGATTCTCGACGACGTCCATCTTCTCGAGCAGCCCCTACGCGACATGTACACGGTGGCGATACGTCGAAGTGACCCCGTCTACGAGGAGGTGCTCGGTCGCATTGTTGGGCAGTGCCCCTACTACGCACTGGCCGCTGATCTCCTCAATGGACTCGCCCCGCCGTCCCCTCCGGAGATGGTCGTCTTTCCCGACAGCGCCGAGCTCGCAAGCGGCATCCGAGACCTGCTTGACAGCCGACTGATCGACGGAACCACCGCGTGGTGGGCGTGGCAACAGATTCGCAGCAGGCTGGAAGTCTGCTGCTGGCTCATATCCTCGCGCGCAGTCACTTTCGCCCCATACATTCCGCCCTCGCAGACACTCGCGCACTTCGCGACGCCCGCTCGCCGCATCTACATGAGTGCGACGATTGGCACAGTTGATGACCTCAGACGTCGCCTCGGCGCGCCGCCCCTCGAGAAGCTGTCCGCAACCGTCCAGCCGCGGCAGGGTGACCGCCTTGTCCTGATCTCCGACGCCGTGGAAGCCGCCAGCGGCGAGGAGGCGATCGAGACTCTTCGCCCCCTCCTCACCAGGGCCGGGAAGGCCCTGTGGCTCTGTGCGCGACGGGACACGGCCGCGGAATATGTGCAATCCCTTCAGTCGTCGGGGCTGCCGGGATCCGTGCGCCTCCTCGAAGGTGACAACGGCGCTGATGAGGCCTTCGCGGCCGCGGCCACCGGCCATCTGGTAGCGGCTGGCCGATACGACGGCATGGACTTCCGAGATGACGCCTGCCGGGTAGAGGTGCTCCCCGAGATCCCGATTGCGACAAGCGATCTCGAGGAGTGGACAAGCGCGTACCTTCGCGATGCTGGATTTGCCGACGCGAGATTCTCGCAGCGCGTCGCCCAGTCGCTTGGCAGGTGCAATAGAAGCGAGACCGACCGGGCGGTATACATCCTGTTCGACCCGGAGTTCTCGAGTCGATTGAGTGAACGGCGGACAGTGGATCTCTTGTCAGATGACGTGCGCGCCGACATCTTCGCGGCGCTCCGCAGGACTGACGACCTCGGCGCTCAGCTAGCGTTGGCCGACCGCTTTCTTGACGGCGAAGATGTCTCCCCAGTCCCGGCTCCCGCCCGTTTGACCGTAGGCGCGCCGCCGTCTACCGGCGGCAATGAGGTGGACGGATTCCTGGCTCTGTGGCGCGAGAATTACCGTGGTGCGGCGCGTATCTTCGACACCGTCGCTTTGGACCTCGGAGCGCGGCCGGAGCATCGGGCGTTCTGGCTCGCCATGCGCGCATTGGCACTGCGCCTCGCTGGTGAGTTCGGTGACCACGCGGCGGCCGCGGAAGCCACGCGCGCCCTCGCGGCCGCGTCGACCGCAGGCGCTCACTCAACCTTCTTCACTCGGCTACGTCACGCGCAGAGTCGCCTCGCCGGTCGGGCAGCGGAGGCACCGCGTGACGGCCACGACGAGGTCTTCTCGGCGTGGGATGTGCTGGTCCAGCGATACGGCGCTACTGGCCCACGCTTCGAACGATGGTCCGCCACGCTACTCGATGAGCTGGGTTCGGATGATCACGACACTGTGGCCAGGTCTATCGCGCGGTTCGGGGCGGAGCTGCTCGGGCTCGCTGCCCAGGCACCACAAGCCACCAGCGGTGAGCATGACGCGGAGTGGGAGTTCGCTGGATCCCGGCGAACCCTGACGTTCGAAGTCAAGTTGGCGCCGGTCGCGAGACGAGTCGTGAACGACGACGTCGAACAGGCGGAAGGTGCTACCAAGGCGGTCGAGGCCCGACGTCGTCCGGCGAGGGGCCTGCTTGTGACGCCTTGGCTTGATGTGGACCGAACCGCACTCGAACGCCTTGACAGAGTCCGCCTAATCCAACGCGAGAACTTGGTCCTCGAGGCGAGGAGTGTGATGGATCTTCTCCTCGAGTATCGGCGTGGGTGGGACAATGAATCGGCATCGCGTGCGGACCGCCGGCGAGCCGTAGAGCCTCACCTGCCGCCGATCGACTGGTTGTGGAGAGCGCACGAGCGATCCGACACCTGGGTCGACCCGGACGCGCTCATCGCTGCGCGTCGTCGGTAGCTGTGCCTCGCCGCGCGGTCTATCCGCGGTCTGGTACCCACGGCTCTTCCGTCCAGGGGCACCGAAGGAAGACATTGTGGAAGTCGGCCCAGCGCATACAGGTGTCGGGGCCACGTCAGGACCGGAGAAAGGCTCCGAGTTCATCTAGTAACGATTCCGCGGTTGCCTCAAGATCTCCGCGTCCCGGGGGCTCAGCGCCTTTCCGGTAGCTCATGTCAGCGGACTGCACTTGCCGACGCCAGTTGGCGACCGCCGCCCTGATCCCAGCGTCATCAACCTCAGTGGCGGATGCCCGTGCTTGCTCCGCGGCGGCTAGGGCAGTCGCCTTGCCGTCGTCGGTGCCGCCTCGAGCTTGTCCCTGCCACTCAATCGCATAGTGGTGCATCGCCTGTGCCACGGCATCGCGGGTGTTGCGTATCGCCGTCCGTTGTGTGTCCGCGAGTTGGACTCGTTGGGCAGCCCGCTCAACGAGCGTGTCGACCGGTTGGGGCAACGCGGGCATCTGGGCTGGACCAGGTGCAGCCTGTCGCAATTCCTGCGATAAGCCCCCGAAGTCGACCTCAGGGACGTTCTGAGAGGCTTCGGCGGCGATTCGCAGATACATGGACCTCAGATACTGCGGATCCTCCAGCCGGCCCGCCTGCAGAAGAGCGAGGGGCGGCTTGAGGTCGCTCGGTGCCAGGCCTGAATGACAGAGGGGCACCTGGGTCACGTCGCCTCGAGCCCAACCGGCCCCTGCTTCGAAGTGGATCCACGGTCGCTGGAGGCTCTCGGCGCTCAGCAAGAGGATCTGGATGCGGCACTGACGCAACTTCGCTGTCAGTTCGTCCATCCAATGTATGCCGGCCGGCAGGCTGTCGGGGTCCGAGGAGACAAACACATCAACGGCCCCGGAGAAGTCCCGGTGTATCGCAGTCCTTATGGCCGCCGCGAGCTCTGCGTCGGAGTGGGCCGAGTGAGTCAGGAAAGCAACGATGCGAGGCAAGTCCTATCCCCGTTCCCGAACAAGATGATGATCGACCACCCATCGGAAGGGCTGGTCAAGTTCGGACAAGGGGAGGCTACACGGCTCAGCCACCGGTCGCATGTCGAGCATCATCTGAGGCTGCAGTAGCGGTGGCGTCGTGTGACCGATAGGACCTCCTTTCGGAGCGGCTCCTCAGCTATGTGAGCTGAGCACGTGCTCCTGGCGCCGAGCGGGCTAACCTTTCGGGGCAGACCGAACGGTCCCTTCTCCAGCTCCGACTCGAGAGACAGATGAGCCTGTCACGAGCCCCGCACCGGTGACGCGGGCCCGTACCTGTCGACCTGCAGCGAGCCGACTGCGTGCCCCAACGATCGAGTCCCCCGGGTGGGCGATAATCGCAGGGTGACGCTGAACCTCGACACCTCGACCCCCATCCGGTCCCTGGCGAGGTACCGCGAGCTGGTGACCGCTGTATTCGAGGCGCCCGTTTCCGCCCAGGAGACGGTTGCCATGGAGTGGAAACGCGAGGCGAACGTCGGGGATAAGCCCTGGCAAGCGGAGCTGTCGCGTCAGGTCCTCGGGTTCGCGAACCGCGACCCGGACGTGGCTGCCATCTGGTTCGGCGGCTGCGCCTACATCCTGGTCGGAGTGAGTCCTGGCATCCTCAACGGCACGCCGGTCCACGACGCGGCGAAGATCGAAGGCTGGTTGCTGGCCTACGTCGGCCTGGCGCCGAACGCGCCGGAATGGGCGCCCGCCTACGTCGAGGTCAACGGCAAACGCGTCCTCGTCCTGAGTATCGAGCCGCCCCGCTGGGGCCACCCGATGTGGACCTGCCGGAAGACGTACTTGCCCGACCCCCGCAGGACGACGGATGACCCAAAGGTGGTGGTCCGCGAGGGGGCCGTCTATGTCCGCCACAAGGCGAGTACCGAGGAGGCGAACAGCACTGACATCGAGATGCTCTCGCGCCGCCTGGTCGGGACCCGCCGCCGTGTCACGGGCATCTCGCTGCTCCTCGCTGCCTCCAGCCGGGCCTGCCCGATCGACGCAACCGAGGAGACGGTCACGGAATGGGCCGACCAAGAGCGGGAAGCGCTCAAGCCTCCTCCGCCAGCGCCTCCGACGAAGCTCTCGGTGAGCGAGCTGGCGAACAGCTCGTTGCTGACAACCGCCAAGCTCATGGCCGACCTGGGCAACCAGTTCTGGGAGCCTGATCCCCGGACGCCCGAGGCCTACCAAGCCGAGGTCGACGCATACATCGAGAACGCGACCAAGGCGATGCCCGCGGTGCTGGTCAAACGGGCATATGAGCGGAAGCTCGGGCGGATCGCCCTCTCTGTACGCAACGAGACGGACGACCCGATCCGCCAGCTCCAGGTCGAGCTGTTCATCGGAGGTGAGGGCATCTGGGCCGCAAGCGAGTACATGGATGTGCCCGAGATCTCGCTCCCGAAGCGGCCAGTGATGCTCGGCAAAGCCGGCCGGAATAGGTTCGGCGGCCTGGGCGGCATCGCTCTTAGCGGCCTCCGGGTCCCGTCCTACTCGCCCTACTTCTCACCTGCCGTCCGGGCCATCGGCCGGGGCGTGACCATCAACAACGGCGGATCGTCCCGTCTGACCTTCGCCGCCCTCGACCTCTATCCCCAGGAGACCATGCCGCTCGACGTGTTCTATCTGTTCGCCAACGCAGGCGCCTTCGCGGGCAAGACGCTCACTGCCGAGTGGACGGCGCGGGCCAGGGATGTGAGCGGCGTACACCGAGCCACCCTGGAGATCGCGGTGGACGCGAGGGTGCCAACCATCGACGAGCTGCTCGCCGATGCCGAGGAGGCCGAAGGGGACGAGGATGAGGCGACCTGACAGGGGCTCGCGGATCGCGGCGTCGAAACGGTCAGATAAGGGCTACCGCGTGAGCCCCCTGCAGCCCAGTTCCGGACCGCGCCGCGAGTGACAGCCGGGACCGGCGGCCGTCGGGATCCCACTAAACCTTGCTATTGCACTGGAACTCGGACTTCTCTCGCGCTGATCGTTGCGGTCGTCGCGTTGATCGTTAGTGGCATGGGCGTCACACACGAGATAAACGTCTTTGCGGCGCCGTCCCCCACGCCCTGATCGGCGGACACGACCAACTGCACCAAGTCGACGTCAAGCCCCGGACGACGACCCACACAAGCCAGAGCCTCGTTCGCAAGGTAGGCTGCGCCCATGGGGTTCATCGTCAACCTTGTGCTGCTCGGGGCCATCGGCGCGTCCGCGTGGCTGCTGGTGTTCGGCGACAAGGACCAGATCGGCGTGGCTGGTGTGCTCCTCGGAGCCCTTCTCGGCTTCGTCGGTGGCATGATCCGCGAGCGGTCACAGCGCGAGCACGAGGACGAGCATCGCTTCGAGAAGGAGAGGCGGGAGCTCTACGCGCGGTTCCTCGGGGCGGTGCACGACGCCGAGATGGCGATCGACGACTGCTAGTGACCTCGAGGAGATCCAAGCCAACGCCTTTGCCGCGGAAGTCCTGATGCCTCGAGACCAGGTCATAGCGGCGGCAAAGAAACTGCTCGACGACCGGACGATCACCGAAGCGGCCACCATCGAGTACCTAGCCCAGGGCTTCGACGTGAGCGATCAGGCGATGGAATATCGACTCATCAACCTCGGCCTGCGCCGCCAGGTCTGACCAATCGCGGCCCGGCGCCATTCATGTTCCCGTGATCGAACTCCTCCTTACGCATCCGGCCATCGACTTCTGGGTTGACGTTCGCTTGCGCCGCGTCCGCGGCGCCTGGTTGGCGGTTGCTGATCTCGCGTCGACGCCTGAACCGGCCGTGGCATCGCGAGCCGACCTCGCGGTCCTGTTGGCGCTCTGGCCACTCGGCCCGGCTCTGGCCCGCCGGCTGACCGCCCGCGCAGACCTCGCCGTCTACGATTCTCGTTCTCGTCAATCGGAGTCCGCTGATGCTCCCGGTCCGAACGCCACGTCGTAGAGGCGCTCGAGATGCCAACAGCGTCGCGGTGACCGCGAGCACCGTCAGGAAACTCGGAATAACCCGCTATGAACGGGCATATGCCACGATCGCCGGGCGCAGGTGCGGGGTCACCGGCCAGATTCCGGCCCGTGACACTCTACCTGTCACAACGCGGGGAGAGGATTCCTTCAAGATGACCGCCAAACCGTGTCCCGCACGCGACGCGCGTAGCGTCGTGGAGCAACCGGGCATGTCGCCTGAGTTGTCACCGGTCTGCCGCGCGCTCTTCGCATAACGTGGACCGTTCGCTTCTGGTCCCATTTGAGCCCGACACCTCGTCGACACGGCTCGAGGTTGTCGCCGGACTGGGCCCCTCTGCGGTCGGCGATCCTGCTCGGGAGCGCCGGGTCAAGGCCCTCGCCTTGACGGCGCCGCTACACGACCTCGAGCAGAACAAGGGCCTCCGTGGTTGGCAGGCGTTTGACTGCTACGACCTGGCTCTCGCGGCGATCGACGCCGTGGTGGACAAGATGGGGTTCGACTCCGGGATCCGGCGAATGGACCTCGACGCGGCCATAACCGCTGAAGCCGCCCGTTTCGCGCGGGATGGAGACGAGGCGCTCCATCGCGCCGTCGCTCTATACGTCATCGAAAGCCTGATCCGTCCGCAACAGGCCGCCTACGAGGCTGCCGAGGACGGACGCCGACGGCGCTACGACTTCCGCCTCCTCGATGAGGTCGACTCCGGCGACGGAATCTACGTGCGGGCCACGGACGTGGCGATCAACGTCCTCGTTGGGGCTCTCGACACGGACTTGGAATCCGCGCACGAGGCAGCCGAGGCCCGGTTCGAGTCGCTCATCAAGCGCGGCCGACTGCCAGAGGCGGCGATCGCGGCGAAAGAGGCGCGCTACCGCTCGATCCAGTACATGATCGAAGTAGGCCGGTACATCGCCGAAACTCGCCGCGACTACCGCCGGGCCGGCTGGCATGAACAGATTCCGGCTCGCCTCGGCGAGATGGTGGAGCACCTGAAGGGCCGTCTCGACACCGAGCGACGGATGCTCGCGGCCATGCGCGAGGCTCGCGACGAAGCGACCGTCGAGGATCATCGCCGTCAGGCCGCCGGCCTGGTGGCTACCGTCGAGGACTGCTTCGCCCGTCACAACCAACTGCACCTCCAACTCATGGAGGCCGACAGGGCTTTCTTCGAGGAGCAGGATCGCCAAGCCTTCGCCTGGGTCCGGTCGACCCGCGACGCTCGCGACATCACCGATGAACTTCCTGTACGGCAGGAAATGGCTTTGAGGGTTGGTCACCGAGCACGCGTGGAGCGGGTCCCGGAAAGGCCATCTGCAGCACGAAATGGGCTTCCGGCTTAGCCACCAAGAAAGCCACTTCCTGCCGTACAGGATGAACTTCTGCTGCCGTTGCTCGAAGCCACGGTGGCGGAGGGCAACCCACTCTTGCGCGGCTTTGCTGAGCGGTCTTGGCCGCCCCGCCCGCCGGTGGTCGCCCGGCTGGGAGCCGCCATCGCCTTGCTTTTGCGCCCGCCAATCGAGCGGGAGTTGCTAGGCGTGGCACTAGAGGACGTCGAGTACGACGAGCCACTCATCGATCCGCGGCTCTTCGACGACGAGGCCTGGGCAGCGGCCGAGAGCGTCTTGGAAGGGCTCATCCCGGAGGACGAGCCCGTGCGGCTGTCCGACCTGGTGCAGCAGGCGCGCCTGGCTGGCGGCGAGTCGGCCGCCGATTTGCTACGGCTGCGGGCGATGACCGCGCTGGCTCCACAGTTCGACCTCATCGCGCCCGGCCGACCGTCGGTCCTGGCGGCAGGCATCGACGGCGTACGTCTGCCGGACGGTTCGCTGTGGGGCGACGATCTGCTCGTTGGCCGGCTGGCGCCGGACGAGGACGCCTTGCGCCAGGCCGGATCCGACGCGGAGCCCGGATTCACGCATCCAGTCCAACTACAACTCGTCGTCGGCAGCGGAGCGGCACGATGAGTGTGGATCACGCCGCGGTCGGCCGATTGATCCGGTACGGGCTGGAGCCCAAGATGACCCCGGCGCGGAGCGCGGAATACGCCGACCTTGTGGGTCGGGCCCGCAACGACTCGGACTTCGCGGGAGCAGTCGTCGAGACTGCCCAACACGCGAAACTGTTGACCTGGGCGGCGACGGCGGCAGCCGGAACGATGAGCCCGTTCGTCTCGCCCTGGACGGCGCGTGTCGGCGGCCCGCCGGGGGCCTGGACCTACCATGACTTCGGGCCGACGCCACTCGACCTTCAGATCAGCAATCTCAAGACCGTGCATGCCGGCAACGCGCCCTCCCTCCTCGCGATGGCGCTGCGGACGACGCGACGTGATCAGATCACCGACAGCCGCGAGGGTTGGATCCGTGCGCAGCCGCCGACGAAGGCTGGCGCGAAGCGGAAGACATTGGCCTCCACTGCACTGATCGCGAACGCGACCAAGATGCGTTCGACCACCCTCTTCGACCTGCTGTGGCGGCTTCGGATCCGGTCGAACTACAAGGAGGGCGATGCGTTCCTCTCCGGAGCGCTTTCCGTCGCCGATGCCGCCGACTTCCACGAGGCGCTATGCGACATCGTCGCGGCGACCCTGGTGACGGTTGAGGTCTATCTCGCTCACCACTCCGGCCTGGCGAGTCTCCAGGCGTGCGCGAAGGCTGTGCCAATCCCACCCGCTCTCGAAGACTCGTCTGTCCTCGCCCGGACCCACCTGTGGTGAGGTCTTGGCCGTCCTTTGGTTACAGGGCGCTCTTTCCGTCGGATGGCGTGAACGCGAGTGGATCGCCAAGCACCTCGTCCAGTGCGGCGTCGAGCGATGGTCCGAGGCGAATGCACTCGCGAACGGCATGGATGGCTGACTGGAAGGCGCCGATCTGCTCGGTGTCGAGTCGCCGCCGTTGACGATCGTCGAGGAAGTGCTCCAGGGGCCGGAAGTGCTCGCCCCAGATCCAGGCCTCGTTGGGCACACCGGTGAAGGCCTGAGTCGCGTTCACCCAGACGCGCTCGGCTTCCTCGTCGTAGCGGACCCCTTCGATTAGGTTCGTGCCCGAACCCTCGAACCGGATGTCGGGCGAGACCGGGGCCTCAAGCAGATGGACGCGCCCGAGTACCTCGCCCCGCGCCGCATTGGACCTGAAGGTCGCCTCGGTTGCGGGGAATGGGATCCGCGGATGGTCGATCGAGAGTGCAGCCGCAAATCGGCGCCTGTAAGACGGCGCCGATAGGATCGCGAAGGTGTACCAGGCGACCTCTTCGACGGTCGGGCGGCGGCCATACGCCGCGGCCAGTTCCTTGGGGATGTCGGGGTTGAGGTTCTCTCGCCATTCATCGGGCGCCGGAAGCAGAACCTCTTCTTCGGTCGCATCGGATAGCCGCAACGGGTAGACGTGGCACCACTCGCTCGTGACATGTGCGGTGGCCGGGCCTCGGACGACCGTCGCGATCGTGGTGATCGGGCGGGCTCGCTGGACGACGAGCGCCAGCCGTTTGTCTCCGCCGAGACCGATGGGGCGAGGGAGGAGATGGCGCATTACCTTGGTCCGGGGCCATTGGACGAACAGCGGGTCCCAGTAGACGTAGCGCCGGTCAAACAGGCGGTAGAGCCATGGGATGACCTTGGTCGGGTCGAACCCCGCGAACGCCTTTCGCTGGTCGGCCCAACGCCACCGCGCGTTCTCGCTGATCTGGTAGCGCTCCCGAAGGGTGTCATCGGAAATCGACCCATCTCCGACCTGGCGCATTTTCTCGGCGACCGCCTCGAGGCTGAAGTCCGACACGAGATCGTCGTGAGAGGACTGGATGCCGGAACTCGAGACCGGGAAGAGTTCCACGACAGATGGCCAGGCGTCGTAGGCCCCGGCTTCTTCCCCGTCGGTCGGTTCATCTCCTGGAGCAAACGACCAGAACGGACCCGACGGAGTGACGTCGATCCACGCCTCGTCTCCGAGTGCAGCGCTGCTGGCCGTCGCGTACTTCTCGGCTCGGGTGCCACGCTTGTCGCGGTAGTGAACCTCGCCCAGCCTGACCTTCTCGACGTCGCGGCGGACTAGGACGGTCATGGCTACGCCCTGCTGGACGTCCGGGAAGACCTTCTCGTCAACGACTCCCTTGACCCACAGGCGCTGATTGCCCTGGAGGTTGAAGACGTAGATGTCATCGAAAGCGTCGAGCAGCGCCTTGCGGACTCCTCGGTGGACTCGGTTGTTGATGAAGCCGTGGTTGGTCACGAAGGCCACGATGCCGTGGCGGGCGCCGCCGGGCTGTTCGACCACCTTCCACACGGCCCAGCGGAGAAACTTCAAGTAGTCGTCGTTCAGGGCGATTCGGGCATCCTTGATCTTCGGGCTACCCGGCCGTCCGTCCACGTTCTTCCAGGCGTCGAAAAGCCGCTCGATCTCGGGCTGCTTGTTGTGGCTGGTCGCCGACCAGGGCGGGTTGCCGATGACTACCAGAATCGGCTGGTCGGACTTGACCCGCTCCGCTGCCTTGGCCTCGTCGATGAGACCTGGGACGAAGAAGGCCAGCAGCCCGCCGTCATCCGTCCGCTGGACGGGATCGCCCAGGGTGTTGGTCAGGAAGACCTGTGCCCGCTTGTCGAGGAACCGGACGTTGTGGTCACGAGCGAAGAGCGCCAACTTCAGGTGCGAGATCGTGTACGGCGCCGGCAGCAGTTCGAAGCCGTAGAAGTGGCGCAGGACGTGGTCTTCGAGGACCCCCTTGACCGCGCCGGACCCGAGAGTGGCCTCAGTCTCGTCGGCGGCCTTCTGTGCCCCAGCCAACAGGAACGTGCCGGTCCCGAGGGCGGGATCTAGCAACCTGACGTCCTTGTCCGCCAGGCCCAACGGCTTGCCGAACGACGCCTTCAGGGTGTCGTCCACCGCGCGGACGAGGTAGTCGACCAGCGGGCGTGGGGTGTAGTAGACGCCCTTGCGGATCCGCTCGACCTTGTCGTAGGCCGCCAGGAAATGCTCGTAGAAGTACAGGATCGGATCCGGCGTGCCGGCGCTCGGATGGCCGATCGTCTCGATGATCGAGTTCGGCGTCGCAGCGAGGAGATGGAGCGAGTCCTCAAGCCAGACGGCGAGCGGGTCCGGGATCTTGCCGGCGGCGCGCAGCGGCTCGATGGCGGAACGCATGATCGGCACATCGGTTGGGATGGCCTTCCACGCCGCCTCGAGATCGGTCATCGGGCCCTTTTCCAGCCGTGCCAGGAACAGGGCGTAGATGAGCGTCTGAGCGTAGGTGTCCGCGAAGTCGTCGGCGTCCATGTCCGACATCAGGCTCTGGCGGTAGAAGTCCCACAGCCGCCGCAGCGGCTCGCCATCCGGGTTGGTCTTCGTGCCGATGAGCGTCCGGATGGCGTCGCGGAGAAGCGTGGCCCTGCGGGCCAGTCCATCGGCGAGTTGCTCGGCGGAGGTGGCCGACGGCGCCGACGCCGAGAAGAAGGCGGAGAGCATCTGGCTGAACTGGAGCATCACCGGCTCTGATACCGCGTGCGATCCGGCAGCCAGCCCGCCAGGCGTCTCGAGGAGAGTGACGTCGAGCCGGCCGACATCCGCGCGGAACAGAGCGAAATGAATGAAGTCGGTGACCAGGAGGTTCTGGATGCTGGCGCGGTAGCGGGCGATCTGCTCGCTCTCGAGGACCTTCGCGAACTCCGACGCCGTGCCAGGCACCTTGGTCTCGCCGTAGCCAATCGGCGAGCCGGCCGCATTCACGACCTGGAGGTCCGGCTGGCCGATCGAGGCCAGGCGGAGTTCCCCGTGGACGCCGACCTGGCCGAGCCCGAGGTCTTTGCTGGCCGCGACCAGGAAGGTCACCAGCGGCTCCCGGTAGGTGTGCTCGGTGGCGCCCGAGACGATGGAGATCCCGCGGAGCCCTTCGAGGTACGCGCGAACCGTCCCCCTGCCAACCTTCATGGCCCACAGCGTACGGGCTTGAGTCACCCATCGTCGGTCGAAGCGTGAAGCGTAAGCCTGGCGCTGTAAGGAGAGCGCGAAGAGGGCATCATCCCTCCTCCGCTGCGCCCGAGTTGACGATTCGAAGCGGCGACCGATCCTCCGAGCATGTCATTCACCCCTTCGTCGCCAACCACCTCGGACCTCGTCATCCGCGATGCTGTTCGACGCGCGTTCAAGTCTCCCCAGGCCCGCGAGATCGCTCGCCAGTTTGGCCTAGTCGCGATCGGCGCCAAGCCGGCGTCCCTGCGGACGTTCGTCCACGGCGAAAACGGCAGCCTCAAAGTCGGCTTCGGAAGGAACTGGTGGATCGCCGACGACTTCCTCGCGGTCCTCCGCCGATCTGACCTGGCGGTCATTACCTTCCCGAGTTACGACTCCGGGACGATGGACACGGTGGTGGTCGCGCCGACGGTCGCCAGGGCGGAACTCGTCCGTCGATGCCTGCGCGACATCATGGATCCGAACACGACCCCGGCGCGCAAGGAGACCATCGAGATCAGGATCGGGGCGCTCCTCGGCTATCCGCGGTCAGGCACGATGGCGCTTCTCGGGCGTGGCCCTCGCGCAACTCGTTCCGAAGTCCGATCCCACCTGACCGACGTTGAGACGTGGTTTACCGATGGCACCTCGGCAAGATCGTCTGACGGATTGGCTGAAGGTGTTGCTGCTGCTCGGCGGATGGCACGGGCCTTCCACGAGTGGTACGGCCATCTCGATCCGGTTGAACTGCCGTCCGACGCCCGAAGCCGGTGAGTGTCAGTCGGTGACGGCTAACCCGCATCTAGCGTCGCAGGACGAGGTCCGTCAAGACAAGGCCCCAACAGTGCCATAGGCATTCTCGACATCACACTCTCTCAGCATTGTGGTGTGATGCCCGAGTCCATACAGTCGGAGCATGCGCGAACGCCTGTGGCTCAACCTCTACCTTGCCGACCTCACCGACCCGGCCGCGGTGACCCGGATCGCGGTCGACCATTGCTTGGCCCCGGCTCGGGCGGCCTGGGGTCTGCCGGCGCCGGTCGAGGGTGAACGGGACGAGGCTTTCTTCTTCGACATCGGACTCATCAACGGGATCCCGGCACGGCAGCTGCGAACGCACCACCTGACGGTCTCTGCGGCCCATTTCGATCCCGTCCTTCGTGGTCTGCTCTTGTTCGGCTGGCTCTTCCCGGGGTCGGTCCTCGGGACCGATGCCCCCGTAGGGGTCGTGGGACTTCCCGGACCGGCGTTCCAGTCCGACTCCCAGATGCTGGCCTATCGGACGCATGAGGAGGTCGAGTATCTGGCTGCTGGGCTCCTTGGTCGCGAAGCGCCGCCGCCGCTCTACCACGGGATGTACCCGTATCGGCCAATGGCGGACCCGGCGATCCTCGCCGAACTGGCGACGATGCAGACCGTGCTCGGCCAGGCGGTCGGGAAGCCCGAGGATCTGGGCGACTACCGCCGCATCGATCTCGGCCTCGATGCCCTCGACCAGTTCGCCGCCGCCGAACTCGATGACATCCTTCGCGAGAACGTCCATCAGCGGCTGATCTGGCTGGGCAGTTGGGAGGAGGCGAATCCTGACAACGAGAGCCAGGTCCTCACGCCATCGGACTTCATCACCTTCGACCGCGGGTCGTTCCTGGCCCCGGTCCCGGAGTCGCTGGCTGGCTTGATCGCGCTCGACTTCGCCGAGTCGCTCCGGCTGGACCGGATGGCCGGCCGGTGCGCTCGCTGCGACCGGCCAATGCTCCTGAGCGCCCAACGCGCCGCTCGGGCCAAGCGGGGCAAGCCGGTGTTCCACGAGGATTGCCACCGAGAACACCGACTCTCGTACTTCCGCGGCTACCAGGCGGCCCGAACGACGCCGGGCGGCCCCAACGACGGCGGATAGTCCATCATGGCGAGTCCAAACCGCAAGCAGGGACCACGAGTGGCCGATCCAAAGAGACCGACGCCGCGCGAGATGATGGAGATGGCAACCGAGGCCATGGCCCGCTCGCGCCCCGAACCGAAAGATGACGGCAGTGCGCCGCTCCACGTCGGCGCGTCGGTGCTCTTCGAGAACGGTGGTGTGGATTCGGCTTGTCGGGGCGAGTTCCGCTACGGCGATCACGCCGAGTTCACCTTGCTGGAGCGCAAGCACCTCGCCGACTCGCTTGATGGGGCCTGGGTTTTCTCCACCCTCGAGCCTTGCGCCGGAGAACACGCTCGCAGCGAGCGGAAGACGCCATGTGCGCAGCGGTTGATCGAGGCCCGGGTCCAGATGGTCTGGATGGGAATCCTGGATCCAGATCCGACCATCGCCGGGATCGGCAAGGCGGCGCTCGAAGCGGCAGGCATCAAGGTCGAGATGTTCGATCCCGACTTCCAGATCACGATCAACAAGTTGAACAAGCCCTGGATCGACCAGGCCGACCGGCGCGCTGCCCTGGTCCACGAACCTGACGCGCTCGAGGACAACACGCCGCTGACGCGGAAGATGGTGATCGCTGCCGCCGGCGCCACCATTCAGGACCTCGACCGGGATGCACTGGAGAAGTACCGGGTCGAGGCAAAGATGGAGCAGGCATCCACCGGAGAACACGATTTTCTGGTCACGCTCGCCCAGGTCGGGTGGCTCACGCTGGCAGCGGACAAGCGCACGTTCGTCCCAACGAAGTTGGGGATCATCCTTTTCGGCAAACGGCCACGGGACTTCTACCCGCAATGTCTCGTCAAAGCCTCGTTCCACTTTGGGTCCGGCATCGATGACGCGGTCCGCGACTTTGATGGCCCGCTCGTTCTCTTCCCGACCGAGTTGGAGGCCTGGCTCCGAGAGACTCTGCCGACGACCCAGATGCGGCGCAAGGTGATCCGGGAGAACTTCGCCGACGTAGCCATCCCTTGGATCCGCGAGGCGGTAATGAACGCGGTCGTTCACCGCGACTACGAAATCGACGGTGGCAAGGTCACATTGAGCATCAGCCAAGAGGCCATTTCCGTGACCAGTCCGGGCAAGCCCGAGGAGCAGGTGTCGATCGACCAGTTGAACGGCTTTCGGGCTTCGTCGCTGAGCGTGAACCCGAAGATCCACTTCGCGCTCAACCGCATGCGTGCGGCCGAGGAGCGGGGTCTCGGCATGAAGACGCTCGAGAAGATCGTCGCCCAGGGCTTTCCGCGTCCGAGATACGCGTACGACGATCCCTATCTGACCCTGACCATTCCGCTGACGGCCGATGCCGCGGTTCGCGCGGAACTGTTGGTCCTGAACCCGGATACGACTGGCCATCTTTCGCCAGAGGAACAGCGCGGTCTCGCGTATCTGACCGGGCACCCCCGCGCCACCAACAAGGAGTACGCCGAGGCCATCGGGGTCTCGGTGCCAACGAGTCCGCGCCACCTGCGCAAGTTCGAGGCTGAGCGCCTAATCCAGCGGGAAGGCTCGACCACAAATCGTGTCTTGACCGTTTCTGACCGGGCCAAGCGCTGAGCGCAGAACTCTTATCACGACTCCACTCAGTGATAAGAGTTGGTCACGAGTGGCCAAATCGCGCCCCTGCTCTTATCACAACTCTTATCAGTGATAGGAGCCGCGACCTAGCCGATCGCGTCCTCCAACTCTCTATTGTTTTGACTCTCGGCCTTCGCAACGGCGTTGACGATGATGTCGGCGTAGGCGCGAGGGCCAACGCCGCGGTGACTGGCGCCGTTCGGGTGCCAGCTAATCACCCAGGTTCGACCACCTGATCGCCCGGCGCGAAGGAGTGGCCTCGGATGCTCCGGCAGGTCGGCCAGTCCAGCCGGCCCGGCCGCCGGCCACCAGAACGGGCCGACCATGGCAATCACGCGCTTCGCATCGAGCATGTCGGTGACGGCGCGAAGGAGGCGGCCGACGTGCGGGTCCTGCGCCTCCTTGAGGGCGCCACCCGGGTTACCGGGCGGATTCTCGGGCGCAGCCGGGTAGAGGTTCACCCAGGCAAAGCGTGCGTACCAGGGCGCATCGAGGTCGGGTTCGAGGCCTTCGGCGATCAACCGGACGGTGCGCCAGAACGGCGACGACCGCACCGGATGGGTCTCGATCCACTCCAGCGGGTCCGGCTTGTCGACGCGGGCCCGAAAGGCCGCGATTCCTTCCTTCCTGCCGGCCTCGGTCTGGAAGTGACGGGCGGGGTAGTCGTCGGCCCAGCCGTAGACCGCTTGGCCGACGATCACGAGGCCCTGGTAGGCACTCCCGACATGGGGCCAGTGGGTGACGACCGGGCGGTCTCCGATCTGGTCGGCGCGATCGCCGACCGACTGCAGGAGGCGGTCATAGCCGCCGATCACCTCGGTCGGATCCACCGCGCCAGTCTGTCAGACGCGCAGGCCAATCGGGCGGTCGTCGCGGACTGACGAGAAGAGTCAGTCGCTCAGGTCTCGGCCGGTCATCGCAACCCCCAAGACTTCCGGGTTCCGTGGAGCCGGCCGCCATCCTTCGAGGGCCACCTCCCGCCGATGACCCAGCCGAGGATGGTAATGCCGATTGCCACCTCCACGAGCCAGAGGACGAGCGGCCCCTGGCCGAAGCCGACATAGACCCGCCACGCGGCGGGTTCGACGATGAACGGCAGGGCGAGCGCGACGCCAGCCACGATCGAGCAGGACTGCCTCCACCACCGGCCGAGGAGGCCGTAGACGACACCCGCCCCGATGGCGACGACCACCCAGGGCGCGATGAACCACAGCCACTGGGAGACGGCGGTCTCGATGAGCGTGAGGGCGTCGGTCGAGTCGACGAAGCCGAGCCGCCTGGGATCGACGATATCTCCGACGAGGAACTGGCTATAGAAGCCGGCCACGCAGGCGACCTCCGCCGCCACTCCGGCGACGGCGGCCCAGATCAGCGACCGCTGGCTCCACCCGGCAACGAACGCCAGGACAGCCCACGGGCTCGAAAGGTTGCCGATCCAGAACGTCGTCAGGGTCGTGGGCGTCGGGAGCGACGACATGAGCCTGCCCAGCAATAGGCCGGCGAGCGCGAACATGACCAGAAGGATCCACGGACGGCGCATCGGCTCGATCATAGACCGCGGCGGCCGGCGTTCGATGGGTGCTGCACGCTCGGACAAGGCGGGTCGTTTTGGCACGCAAGTCATCGGTGCAGGTCAGCAACGGCCCCACAGTTACAGCGCCACTGGTTGACTAGGTGCGTCGGATCGCCTGGCTTGAGTTCAGACGAGGTGTTCGACGACCTCGTCGTCCCGGACCTCGAACACCTTGATGCCGAGGGCGCGCCGAACGTCGAGCGGAACGCGGAGCACCTTGCTCAGGCTCCGCGTCGGCACGACCACGGCCCAGGTCGTCGCGGCGCCCGGCTCCATCCGTCGTAGGAGTTGGCCAAACATGGTGTCCACATCGAGGCCGGTGTTCCCGGCGGTATAGCCCTTCACCTCGCCGATGAGACGCTCGTCGCCTCGCTCCGCGATGACATCCGCCCACGAGCCAGCGTCGTTGATGAGCCGCCACCCAGTCTCCACGAGCCACGTCTTGAAGGCTCGCTCGACAGGCGCCTCGGACCCCCGGCCGACCAGGATGCGATCACTCGTCACGGTTCCCCTCCACGATGCTCCGAACCCTGGCTACCTGAACTGGCGCCCTTGCGCCTTCTGAACCGCCGCCCGGTGCTCGGCGGGCAGGTCGACCACTTTGATCTCGATCGCGAAGTGGCGCAGCGCCGCGCCATCCACGACATCCGACCAAAGTGGGCCGCGGCTGCCGGGTCCGACAACAGCAGGATCTTGCGGGCTCCGGCCGGGTAGAACGTGGCCTCGACCCAGAGCATCTTCAGGGCATCGGTCATGACCTTGGCCTTCTGGGCGCTCTTCGGGATTCCCTGGTGGGCCCAGACCTCCACGAGGATCGGCGGATCGTGGCTCCAGCCGTCGAGTTCCGCCCAGGCGCCTTCAGCGTGGACCATCCGCTTCTTGGCCAGGCGAACCTGCAACTCGGCGCTTAGGGCCCCGAGCATCACCGATTCGGCGGCGCGCTGTTCCGGCGAGTCACCGGCGGCGATGTCATCCATGGGGCACAGCATCCCACGCCGAGGTTCGCTGGCAACTGGCTAGACTCGACCGCAATGGACCCTGAACAACGGCGCGCGGCGATCGGCGTGGTCCCGCCCGACTGGGCCAAGGCGCTCGGCGAGGCGAGGTGCTGATGGTGGTGGGTTTCGCGGGCAGATCGGACATACCGCCAAATAACCTGGATCGGTCCATCCCGTCGGCAGTGAGGCCGCCCGGCCTCCGTCGATCGCCCTGTTCAGAGCGCCGCTCGGAACTCCCAAGGACCTTCGATCGCCGCGCTCGGCAGCCGGGGTCGCTGGAT
>Ga0209638_1000411_pt1 | contig 28219 bp, 31 predicted proteins | sample BarGraNGADG00211_FD_184490 | JGI IMG/M metagenome (GOLD analysis project Ga0209638, IMG submission 184490) | Arctic peat soil microbial communities from Barrow, Alaska - Barrow Graham LP Ref core NGADG0002-211 (SPAdes) (version 2) | ecosystem: Environmental > Terrestrial > Soil > Wetlands > Peat...
CCCTCGAGCCACTTGCCGCCCCAAAGCCACGCGTCAAGCCCGCGCCCAAAGCGAAGCGCGGTGGGTATCTGTCAAACTACTACGATGCACCGGCGAGTAGCACGAAAGAAAGCGAGCCGTCGGTCGGAGCGTCACTGATGCGGGTGGTTGGCGCTCTGGTGTTCGTCGTGGCGATTGCTGTCATTTCCCTGTACGCACTCAAGCACTTTACATCAGGTAAGGCAGTTCGTAAGTCGCCACGACGCAGCATCAAAGTGATCGAAACGACCGGACTTGGCCCGAACAGGGCGCTGCATGTCGTGCAGGCCGGTGGAAAGTATCTGCTGATCGGCTCGACCCCAAACGGGATCAGTCTTGTGGCCGAGCTGAGCGCTTCCGAAGCCAAAGACTCTGATTCCGAGAAACCTGTGGACTTCGCCGGCTTCCTGAACCGCTCCAACTCCGACCAGGACAGAGCGGACTCAGCGTCCAAGCTAAGCGATACCATTCGGGATGGCGCTTCCTTCCTGCAGAAGAAGACCAGCGCAGCGAGATCGATGCGGACCAAGGCGGAGAGTGATGAGAGCTAGAGCAACAACACTGGGACTATTCATGTTGGGGCTCCTGCTGCCGCTCGCCAGCACAGTGCAGGCTCAGACGCTGCTGCCCAAGATCAGCCTCGGCCTGGATTCGGCGAAATCCCCGCAAGAGGTGACAAGCGGGATACAGATTCTCATCGTCCTGACAATCCTCTCGATCGCGCCGGCGCTGCTGATGATGCTGACCTCGTTTACGAGGATAGTCATCGTGCTGTCCTTCACGCGCAGCGCGCTGGGAGCTCAGCAAGTTCCGCCGAACACGGTTCTGTTGGGGCTTGCGCTGTTCCTGACGTTTTTCACGATGGCCCCGACCTGGTCGAAGATCAACCACGAAGCCGTGCAGCCCTATATGCACAAGGCGATCACCTTCGATCAGGCAACGGAGAAAGCGCTGTCACCGCTTCGGCAGTTTATGCTCAAGCAGACGCGAGAGAACGACATCGCCCTTTTCGTAAAGCTCTCGAAAGGGCCGAGGCCAAACAGCCCGGCTGATGTTCCCACGCATGTCCTGGTACCGGCGTTCCTGATAAGCGAGCTGAAGACGGCGTTTACGATCGGGTTCCTGATCTATATCCCGTTTCTGGTCATAGACATGGTTGTCTCGGTAACTCTGATGTCTATGGGCATGATGATGCTCCCGCCGATGATGATTTCTCTGCCGTGCAAGGTACTTCTGTTTGTGCTTGTTGACGGCTGGCACTTGATTGTGCGCGCACTGGCGCTCAGTTTCCACTAATGGAGTACATAAGATGACCGATGCAGGTGTTCTCGATCTTGCTCAGCGAGCGTTGATGGTGGCCGTAATGGTCTCCGCGCCGGTCCTTGGGATCGGGCTGATAGTGGGTCTAATCGTCAGCATCTTCCAGGCTGCTACTCAGATCCAGGAGATGACGCTCACCTTCGTGCCCAAGATACTGGCTATGATCGCATCCCTGGTCATCTTTGGCCCGTGGATGCTCACGAGCCTCGTCAACTTCACCACGAAGCTGCTGACCAACCTGCCTGATATGGTGAGGTAGATGAGCGTCCTGAACTCCGGCATCGACCAGATCATCATCTGGCTGCTTGTCTTCTGCAGAACAACCGGCATATTCTCGGTCGCGCCCGTCTTTGGCAACACCCACGTTCCGATGCACACGCGTATCGGCCTTGCGGCGTGTCTCGCGTTCATATTCACGCCGCTGGTATCCGCGGGACACGCGGCCCCGCTGACCGACCTGATCGGGCTTACCTTTGCTATTGTGAGGGAGTCCGCGGTTGGGCTGGCGATAGGCTTTGTGGGGATGCTGATGTTTATGGTCGTCCAGAGCGCGGCTGAACTCATCGACCTGCAGATGGGCCTGGGATTTGCGAGTCTGGTCGATCCGAACAATCAGCGCAGCTCGGTGGTCGGACAGTTCTACTACATAGTAGCGACGCTGATCTTCCTGTCCGTCAACGCCCACCACATGCTTCTGGAAGGGCTCGCCGACAGCTTCACGACAATCCCACTGGGCCACATGACTTTCAACCCCGCCTCGACCGGAACTATCGTGAACGTATTCAACCACATGTTCGTGGCCGCCATCAAGATCGCAGGCCCAATCGTTGGGGTGATTCTCCTCACTGACGTGGCGTTGGGGATTCTTGCCCGCACCGTTCCCCAGCTCAATGTGCTCGTAGTCGGTTTCCCCGCGAAGATTTTCGTGGGGCTGGCGACCATCATAGTCGCGATGCCCGCGGTGATCGTGGTCATGCACGGTCTCTTCAGCAACCTGTATGGCGATATCCACGTGCTGAGCCGGGCCCTGGTGAGGTGAACTAGATGCCTCTTCAGGACAAAACCGAACCGGCGACCCCCAGACGCAGGCGTGAAGCGCGGCAGCGTGGCCAGGTGGCGCGAAGCGCGGAGGCCAATTCCGCGATTGTGCTCCTGGTCTCGCTCCTCACGATCAGGTTTGCGGGTCCACACATGCTTGAGCGCATGGGCATGGTCACCAGCCGCTACCTCTCCAGCTTTCCCAAGACCGATATGACGGCGACCAGTGTCCAGGCAGGCCTGGTACAGTTATTGCTGGACATGGTCGTGGTCCTCGGGCCGCTGATGGCCGCGGTGTTTGTCGCGGGGTTTGTCGCGAACGCGGCGCAGGTCGGATTAGTACTCTCGGCCCAACCGCTGATGCCTCAGGGATCGAGGCTGGACCCGATTGGCGGGATAGCCAGGATGTTCTCGACCAGATCGGCGGTCGAGCTTGGTAAGGCCATGGCGAAGATCGGCCTGATCGGCTATATCGTTTTCACGTTTATCAAGGCCGAGTATCCGACGATTGTCGGGCTGGTCGGCTGTGATCCGCGGGAGATAGCCTCCGGGATGGGAGGGCTGATCTACAGGCTCCTGTTCAAAGCGGGAATCGCGCTTCTGTTTATCGCGGCAGTGGACTATGGTTTCCAGCGATACCAAAACGAGAAGCAACTGCGGATGACCAAAGAGGAAGTCAAGGAAGACTACAAGCGGTCGGAAGGTGACCCGCTTGTCAAATCGATGATCAGGCGGCGCCAGCGCAAGATGGCCATGAGCCGGATGATGCAATCCGTTGAGACGGCGGACGTGGTGGTCACCAACCCCACGCACTTCGCGGTGGCGTTGAAGTATGATTCCGATGAGATGACGGCCCCGATCGTGGTGGCGAAAGGCAAGCAGCTAGTCGCCCAGAGGATCAAGGAGATCGCGGCGGAGCACAGAGTCCCGATGGTGGAGAACGTGCAACTGGCCCGGGCGCTGTATAAGTCGGTAGAGATCGGCGACGTAGTTCCGGCTGTTCTTTATCAGGCTGTTGCGGAGATCCTGGCTTATGTCTATCGGCTCAAGAACAAGTATGCAAATCAGACAGGTGTTTAACATAGTATGGCGGTTACGCTGAATCAACCCAAACCAGGTATCAGCTCGATAGGAGCTTTCGCGCGCTACAGCGATGTGATGATCGCGGGAGCGGCGGTTGTGATCGTGGGAATGATGATCCTTCCGCTGCCCGAGTGGCTGCTGGACGGCCTATTGTGCGTGAATATCACCCTCGCGCTCATTGTTCTCCTGGTTACTGTCTATAGCCAGGAAGCGCTGGCGTTCTCGTCATTTCCTTCGCTTCTTCTGCTTCTTACGCTGTTCCGGCTTGGCCTCAACATATCGGCCACGAGGTTGATTCTCTTGAACGGCAGCGCCGGATCGGTGATCTCGGCCTTCGGCCAGGTTGTGGTGGGAGGCAACTACATCGTTGGCATTGTCGTGTTCATCCTGCTTATCATAGTGCAGTTCGTGGTCATCACGAACGGCGCGGGCAGGGTCGCCGAGGTTGCCGCCAGGTTTACCCTGGACGCGATGCCCGGCAAGCAGATGGCAATCGACGCAGACCTCAACGCGGGAATCATCGATGAGGGCGAGGCGCAGAGTCGGCGGTCCAAGATAGCGCGGGAAGCCGATTTCTACGGCGCGATGGACGGCGCCAGCAAGTTCGTGCGCGGAGATGCCATCGCCGCTATCATCATGGTCATCGTCAATATCCTCGGCGGGTTCGCCGTAGGCATGCTGAAGGGCGGCGGCAAGCTCGACATCGTCGGCGTAATCCAGACTTATACGCTGCTGACCGTCGGTGAGGGCATCGTTACGCAGATCCCGGCGCTGATCGTATCCACCGCCACCGGTCTGATGGTCACAAAGTCCGCGACAGAGCACAGCCTCGGCTGGGACCTTGCATCGCAGGTGTTCTCGCAGCCCAAGGCTATTGCCATAACAGCATGCATATTCGGGGCTCTCGCCATGGTTCCAGGCATTCCCAAGATACCCTTCCTGATGGTCGCGGGCCTGGTGGGAACCGTGGCTTACTTCCTGACACAGAATGGCAAGGAAGTGGAGCGGTCGGCTGCGGCCGCCGCTGTCGAAACAGCTACTCTTCCCAAGCCGCCGGAGAACATGGCTGATCTGATCGGCGTTGATCCGCTCGAACTGGAGATCGGCTACGGCCTGGTGCCGCTGGCTGATCCGAAGCAGGGCGGGGAGCTGCTTGAAAGGATAACCATGGTCCGCCGCCAGGCCGCGATAGACCTGGGACTGCTTGTCCCGGCGATTCGCGTTCGAGACAATGTCCAGCTTGGCTCCAACCAGTATTCGATCAAACTGAGGGGTGTGGACATCGCTCAGGGCGAAATCTACCCCGGTCAGCTTCTTGCTATGAACCCTGGAACAGTCACGGAGCCGATCCACGGCATGGAGACTACGGAGCCTGCTTTTGGGCTTCCGGCGACGTGGATCACCGAAGCCGGACGTTTCGAGGCCGACGTGGCCGGCTACGCAGTGGTCGATCCGATGACAGTAATGATCACGCACCTTACCGAAGTCGTCCGCAAGAACGCTGGGGATATTCTCTCGCGGCAGGACACGCAGAGCCTGCTGGATGCGGTAAGAGAGTCCTCACCCGCTGTTGTGGATGAACTCGTGCCGAATCTGTTGGGCGTAGGCGAGGTGCAGAGCGTGCTGCAGAACCTCCTGGTCGAGCGGGTCTCGATACGCGACCTGACTTCGATATTGGAGACTCTTGCGGACTACGCGAAGCTGACGAAGGACATCGATGTCCTGACCGAATACGTGCGGCAGCGGCTGTCGCGCAGCATCTGCAAGCAGTATACAGGCGGCGAGAGCAGCCTGACGGTATTCACGCTGCATCCATCGCTGGAGCAGAACCTTGCGGACTGCATTCGGCAGACCGAGATCGGCTCCCGGATGGTCCTGGAACCGTCAATGGTACAGCAGGTACTTGAGGCCACGAAGCCGGCAGTCCAGAAGCTCGCCGATATGGGCAAGCATCCGGTATGCCTGTGCTCCGCGCGGATACGGCCGCACTTCAAGCGGCTTACCGAGCACTCCTTCCCGGTGTTGGCCGTGCTTTCATACAATGAGGTCGATGCAAACATTTCCGTGGATTCTGTTGGACTGGTGAAACTAAACGATGCGGATTAAGAGTTTCGTCGCTGACGATGTGCGCCAAGCGCTGGCGCTGGTTCGGGAAGAGATGGGGGACGAAGCGGTTGTCCTCGATACCCGATCCGTCAAAGCCGCTAAGTTCCTTGGAATGGGTTCCAGGGAGCAGGTTGAGGTCATGGCCGGAGTGGACGAGCAGCCTGTGGCCATCCTGCCTGAAGTCGAGCCCGTAACTGCAGCGGCGGCGCCCGTGCGTGTTCCCGATGAACCCGATGGCGCGGCGGATCAACTGCGGGCGCTGTGGGAGGAACTCAGGCGGATTAAGAACCAGATGAATGCGGGCGCGGAAGAGGCGAACCCATGGATCCGAATGCTGAAGGACCGGGGAGTATCGCCTGAACTGCTTGATCTGCCGGCGGAAGAACTCGCCGCAGTGCATGATCGTGCAGGGCTGGTCAAGATGCTCTCCGACGTGATGAGCAAGCACACTGCCTCTCCTTCGGGCAGCGGTTCCGTGATAGCCCTCGTAGGCCCGACCGGCGTCGGCAAGACAACTACCCTGGCCAAACTCGCCGCAAGATACGCCCTCCACGAAGGCAAGAGGGTCGCCATCATAACCTGCGATACTTTCCGTATAGGCGGGATCGAGCAGATACGGGTCTATGCTAGGATACTGAACGTGCCGCTTGAAGTCGTGGCCTCCCCAGCCGATATGGAGCAGGCAATCGCCAAGCACTCGGATACCGATGTCATTCTGATAGACACCATTGGACGCAGCCAGAGGAACGCCCCGCACCTTGGGGAGCTCAAGGAACTGCTGGCGCCCGCAAAGCCGACTGAGATCTACCTGGTGGTATCGGCGGGGTCGTCCTCGAGCGTGCAGATGGATGTGGTCAAGAGCTTCTCGGTACTCTCGCCGAACAGGCTGGTGATCAGCAAGACAGATGAGTCCGATCTGCTGGGCTGCATAGTCAGCCTGCCGCTTGCTACGGGGCTGCCGATCTCATGTATCACGAACGGGCAGAATGTCCCGGACGATTTGCAGATGGGGGAATCTGATCTGCTCGCTAACCTTGTTGTAGGAGTTGCCGCCGGTGGCGCTACCGCGCCAGCCTTGGGGAGTGGCCCGGGAGGGCCACGGGCATGATCGACCAGGCGGAGAGGTTAAGAGTCCTGGCGAGGGGTGATGTATCTCTTCCCATGGCTGCGCCATCGGGGCTTCCGCGCATTCTGGCGGTAACCAGCGGCAAGGGTGGTGTCGGCAAGTCCAACATCTCCGCGAACCTTGGCGTGCTGCTTTCGGAGCGCGGGGTGAGAACGGCGATTCTTGACGCCGATCTGGGGTTGTCCAACGTGGAAGTGCTGCTTGGCTGCCAGGCTCGATACAACCTTGGCGACGTCATGCAGGCCGGACTGCCGATTGCCGAGGCGTGGACCGAGGGGCCGGCAGGGGTGAAAGTGCTCTCCGCGGGCTCGGGTATCGATTGGCTCGCCAACCTCACCTCGCGGGAGCGACAGCGGATCATCCTGGCGCTGATGGCGACCGATCTCGGCATCGATGTGCTTATCATCGACACCGCGCCTGGGATTTCGGACAACGTGATCGATTTCCTGCGGGTCGCCGACGAGGTCTTTGTCGTGACCACGCCCGAGCCGACCTCCGTGATGGATTCATACGCACTCATAAAGACAATGTCCCGCGCGAGGTTGGAGAACAGGCTGGAACTCATCGTCAACGCCTCGCCGGACAGGCAGACTGCCGAGAAGACAGCGCTGAGCATTGATGCAATCTGCGGCAAGTTCCTGGAATCGTCGATTGACGCCTGGGACTGGATTCCCTATGACGATAATCTGCGCTCCGCGGTTACGCGGCAGCGACCCATAGTTGAGCTTTACCCGGCATCCGAGATGTCGAAGCGGCTCCGCATTGCCTCCGTTGACATAATGTCACGGATAAGCTGGCCGAGGATGGTGGCATCGAGATGAACTTCGAATCCGCCTGGAAAATCTTTAGCCTTGCGCTTTCGGTAATCGGCTGCATCGTTGCGTGGGCGTCCTGCGCCCTCTCCGGCGGCGATATCTTCGAATGCGTCATTCGGGGCATTTGTTTCTTCGCGGGGCTATGGGTGGTGTTTTGTCTTCTTGGCGCGCTCCTGCGCCAGTTCATGATCTCCGGAAGGCAGCAGTAGGGGTCGTGTTGAACTGGAGTTCAACACGAAGGCAGCGAAAATGCTCCGCATTTTCTTGGGAGGAGACCTAGATGGCTGAGAATCGCGATAGGTTGTGGCGGCAGTATAAGGGCAGCAGCGATCAGCATGCCCGCGAGCAGATCATCACATCCTATGCCTATCTTGCCAAGTACGTCGTTGACCGCCTGAGTTTCTCGGTGGTTGGCGCGGCCTCCTACGACGACCTGATCGGACACGCGGTGGTGGGCCTGATCGAGGCTGTGGAGAAGTTCGAGCCCGAGCGCGGGCTGAAGTTCGAAACGTTCGCGATCCCGCGGGTTCGCGGCGCCGTGATAGATGCGCTGCGCAACCTGGACTGGGCTCCGCGATCGGTCAGGAAAGACGAAGCGGATTTGAGGCGGGCCATTGCCGTGGCTGAGGCTGAGCTCTGCAGGCCGCCTACCGACAAGGAACTTGCAGATCGGCTCGATATAACCGTAAGTGAGCTGGAAGACAAGCTTGCCCTGGTCGGGCGATCCTCGCTGCTGTCGCTTGACGAAACACTATCGGCGGGCATCGAGATCAGCTCGCCTGATGCGTTCGAGGACGATCCGTATGTGGCCGCACAGAAAGAAGAGCGGGCCGGACTGCTTGCCGAGGCAATCGATGCATTGCCCGAGCGTGAGCGTCTCGTCGTGAGTCTATACTATGCCGACGGGCTGACGCTGCGGGAGATTGCCGAGGTGCTTGGCGTCACGGAATCACGTGTATGCCAATTGCATGCGAAGGCGACGCTGCGATTGAATGGGAAACTCGCCAGACACTCCGACGCCTTCGCCCTGGTTGCCTAGCTCGGATTATGCGTGATGCCGCATAATCCGAGGCCCGGGGAGCATTATTCACGGTGTGAATAATGCGGGATAGGGGGATTGAGATGACGTATGAAGCATCGGACATAGCTGCCTCGGTCGTTAAGGCCGTGGAACCCGATCGGTCCCTGGCGGCGAGCCAGCGAGTGGCCGACTTGACGCAGGATCAACTGGCGGCGCAAGCCGCGATGCAGGCAAATATGAGAAAGGTGGAGACATCAGACAAGGTCGAGAAGTCGAGGTTCAAGCGCGAGGACAAGGGGCGCGATCGTAAGAATGCGCACCACAACGAGCAGCACCAGCCTCCGTCTGACGGCCAGGAGCATCTGATCGATACAACAGCATGAGCAAATACCTGGACTACAACAACGCCGCGGTATACGGCGGAATAGCATCGATTGTTTTGCTTGCGGGGGTCGCGATCCTGCTGAAGTGGGTGTATTCGCAAATCGCAACGCGGCGACACGCCGAGGGCCTGACTCCCGAGGATCTGCGGGTTCTCGAAACCTCTGCGGGTCATCTTGTTGAGGAGATCAAGGAGACGGCGGCGGTTGCTGTCCGTGACCTCGACGACCGCTGCGAGGACCTGCGGAAGCTTATCCTCATGGCGGACCAGAAGATAGCCCTGTGGAGCCAACTCACACAGCAGCCGGAGACCCCCGTTGCGGCTGACGAGATCGAAACTGAGGCTCTTGAGGACGGATCACGAGTCTACGAATTGGCTGATGCGGGGATGTCCGCTGCCGAGATCGCAAGGGAGACCGAAATGCCCGTCGGTGAAGTTACACTGATGCTCAGTCTGAGGTCTACCGCCCGCGTCTAGGCGATCTCCGGAAAGTCCAACCCGCTAGTCCTGAGTGCGAAGCGTATCGAAGGACGGCTGGTCATCCACCGCGCTTCGATGCGACCTCCCGTCTTTCGGGGCCTTTCACCCCGAATGCAGCCTCTCACACGTCCGTATTGCGCAGCAAGCCCGCCCGCCATATAATGGCGCATGGGGCAACTGGCAATCGACGCCCCGAAGATTCACACTGAGATTGAGGCAAGTTCCATGGATGCTCCCGGAATGGTCATATTGGCTCTCTTCATCGGCTGGGGGATCGTCATTTTGTATTCAGCCTTCCTGGGGCGCGGACTGCCCAAGTATGTGTTCAGCAATCACTATGACCGGTGGTGTTATCTCACTTCGGGCCCTGGGTGGGGACCTGGCGGAGTGAACTCAATCCGGTGGCTGCGCTATATCTTCAGCGACCAAGACAATGATGACCCGCAGATTATCGCGCTGAAGTCAGCGACGAAGCGGGGCATGTTCTGTGTCTTTGGCTATTTCGCTTTCATGCTCTTGCTCATGCTGATGGTGGTCGTCTTCGTGGTGTTCTTCCAGACCCCCGAGTAGATGCGGCGAAACCTCTACCGCCCGCGTCTAGATCGTCTGCTTGCCTGGCTTCTGTAGGTAATCTCAGGCAGCATTCCATACGGCGTCGCCGGCACGCAAGTGCCTCGCGGCGCCATTCGTTTGCCTTCCCCTACCCGCGCCCCCGAAGGCCTCTTCGCCTGCCCGCACAGCAGAAGCAAGCAGTAGATTGCGGCCAACGCGACCGCGGCTTCCCCGCAGAACGACTTCTTCTCTCCAACCGGCTTAGGGGTCGGTCGCCAAGCTGCTATCTGCGCAGGGAGGGTGTAGCGCCCCGAAGACGCCGAGCAGCGATCGATCGAATCTCGTTCGGCGATCACCTGCCTCGATAGCGCGACGGTCAGTTGGATGTAGAGCTGCTGCTTAGAGGCTATGCTCTCGCCCGGCGAGGTTTCGATCAGATAGGTCAGGTAGCCCTCGGCAAGGAAATGCCGGTGGAAGAGCGATGGATCGCGCCAGGGCTGCGAGTCCACCGGGGAGAACTCAGCTGGCATTGACTCCGCCCTGATATGCCTGGCAAGTGAGATCAGCGCTGGGTTGGCCCCAGACCCCGACAGCTCCACACAGTCGAACCGATACCCATCGGTTTGGCTCCATTCGTGCTCATCGAGGATCAAATGCGGCTTCCATTGGTCGATTGCGCGCGCGATCGTGCTTGTTTCGGGCAGCGAGAGACGATTCCAATCCCTGTTCGGGTCCGCGCCTGAAGAATCGTATCTGGTTGCGTGCGCGAGCCCGTCGGGGTTGGCCGCCGGAATGATCAAGACGATGGCATCCTGCCGAAGATCGGCAAAGGCGTCATCTTTCGACCACTGCACCGCCAGTTCCGCCGCCGCGAATGCCGAATGGGGCTCGTTGCCATGCTGGCCCGCGACTATGATGATGCGGGTCTTGCCCTCGATAGGCACGTCAGGATCCGTGATCGCGACCCCCAGGATCGGCCTGCCGTGCTTTGTGAGCGATAGAACCATGGGCTTAGCGCAGTCGCTGCCCGTGAGGGTGTTGACCGTGCCACGGATTTGCTCGAATGCCGACGCGGCAGCGGCTCGCGATTGCGCGCAGACCAGGCACAGTAGCCCAATCAGAAGCAGGGGGATCGATCTTGGGACTCGGAAGCGTGGGGCGATCATTTTCGGCTGTCCAGGTAACGGGGTGAGGCTGCGGTCGCCGCTTTGTAGGCGAACCTTACCTTCTTCTCCCCGGCGGTCTCGCGCAGTTGCCGGGCCGTGTCCGCAAGCGCGGCGCGCAGCGCTTCCTCGCATTCGTGCTGAGCCGTCAGGATTTGTATTCTGAGGAGTTCAATCTGCCTGGTCATTTGTAACATCTCGGCTGCGGCTTCCCTTATCTCAGGATGCTCCGAGGCAGCCAATTGATCGAGGTTCCGGTCGAGCGGAGACGCGGCAGACGATAGTTCGCTGAGCTTCATACACGCAGCCGTCCGGGCCTCGAGGATGTCGCCGAGCGAGTCAGTGTCCCCTCGGCAGATGCTTGCGAAAAGCCGATCGCCGGTCTCGCGAAGAGATTCCATCGCTGCTATCTGCGCCCGCGTTTCTGATACGCAGGCGTGCAGAGCCGATGATATCTCCGTCGGGTTGCCGTTCGCCGGGTGACTCACGCTGCCAGCCTTTCTTCCCCAGCGGACTGCTCGCGCCACATCTGAGCGGCCTGGCCCCACGCGTCTCTGAGGTCGCTGAGTATGCCGACGACCTCATCCGCCGCGCGCGCGTCATCGTTTAGGTTAGCTTCGGTAAGTCGGTTGAAAATGTACTCGTAGAGGTTGGCGAGATTGGACACCAGTTCCGATGCAGGTTCCGGGTTGAGCGTCATGAGAAGCTCGACTATGATCGCCTGAGACTTGCCTATGTTGATGCTCTTCTCGTCGAGGATTCCGGCGTTGATCTTCTCGCGTCCGATCTTTGCGAACCGGATCGCGCCGTCGTATGCCATCAGCAGAAGCTTATCTGGACCTGCCGTGGTCACCTGGTTGGATTGGTACTGGGCGTACGGGTTCGACACAGCCATGTTTACTCCTCGTTGTCTTGCTTAGATCTGCCGATTGGCCAGTGGCCGCCTGCAACAGCGACCGAATGCGATCGCTACCCGCTGCTTGACATTCCGTTAAGCAGCGCGGTAATCGAGTTCCCTTGCGACTGGAGCCTGCCGAGCGCATCTTCCATTTTGCTGAACTGGCTATACAGTTGCGCTTGCTTGTCTTCCAGCCTCTTGTTCCAGTCGGTTATCTGCTTCTTTACGTCCGTTATCTCGCTGCTTATCGTATCCTGAGCGCTGGTCACGGAGCCCTTGGACTCGGTAGCTTTCGTGATGAAATCTTTGACCAGCAGTCCCACGCCTTTGGTGAAGTGCACCGTCGAGGTTATGGGAACCGATGAATCTATCCTAAGCCGCAGCCCTTGCGCGGGGTCCTTCTTGTCAACGCCCACGCCAGCGATGAGATACTGCCCATCCACTGTCGCGGCCACGCCATTGATCGTTCCGACCATATTCTGGCCGGCGTTTCCCGTTCCAAGCCCCGATTCTCCAGTGAAGGCGGCTTCGGTAACCACCGTAGTCCCCAGCCCCGACGTAACGCCCGAGGCATTCGAGACCCTGGACTGTGCGGTAATGTGCCCGGCGGCGCCGTACTTGCTATTCCGCAATGTGAGGAAGTTGCCGGTTCCTGTCCCGTCAGCGCCGGTCGCAAGGGCGGTCACGCCGGTCCATTGGGTGTACTCGTTGATCCGTGTTGTCACTTGGGTTTGCGTCATGCCCGCGTCGAGCAAGATCGTGCGGCCGTTCAGTATGAGTGTTTCTCCCTGGGAAAGCAGACCAATCTGGTCGACGCCCGATGTGACTTGCGCACGGATCGCCGCAGCCGTGACCGATACTGCATAGCCGGCCGACGTCGTTGCCTGAGTGTCCGGCGAGGCTGAGAAGAACGACACGTTAGCATCGGTCGAATCGAACCCGGTGGAAAACAGCGCGTTGACCTGCGAGAGATTGTCGGTCAGGGCATCCGACAGCTTTGAGCTATTGACGGACAGCTTGCCGTCGGTATCCATCGTTATGCCCACCTGCGACAGAGCTTTCAGGTCCTGGGTGATCCCTTGTGACGGGTTAACGATGAAGCCGGCCAGGTCAGCCTGGATTGTTTGCAGCCGGAAGTCCCCGAAGAGAACTCCTTGCTGGTTGCCCACGAGATCGAAGTTGAACTGGGACTTGATGAAATCGACCGCGTTATTATACTGAGTTACAAAATCCCCGATCTTCTTGCTTATGGCGTCGTTGTTCGGTGAGACCTGCAGTGTGATCGTCTTGTTCTCATCAGCGTCTTTGATACTGAGGGTTACGCCTGGAATGAGGTCTGTGATGGTATTAGTGCTTTTGGTCACGCTGATCTTGCCGGCACCGCTGCCCAGCACCAGTGTCGCGTCGGTCGCGTCCTGGACGACCTGATCGATCACGGGCCGGTCGACGCTGTCGAGCCCTGATGTGTCGATCGTCATCTCGTGGCCGGTCCCGGAGCCGCTGCTTGTGACAAGCAGTTTGTATGGGGTCAATGCGTCACCGCTGTTCACGATGACCGCCGAAACTCCCTTGTCGGCTTTGTTTATTGCATCCCGCAGGCCGGTAAGAGTGTTGTTGCTTGAGCTTATCTCTACATCGAACGTCGTTCCGTCTGCAATCGACACGTGGACGGTGCCGGTGCCGACCGCATCAGTCACTTCGGCAAAGCCCTGAGAAGCCAACTGCTGTGTCTGCGCCTTTGTAGCGACGTTGATGTAGTAGGTCCCGGCGGCGGCCGTGGTTGTGGCTGTGCCGGTTAGGATGTCTTCGTCGCTGGACGAGACAGCGTTTGAGGCGAACGTCGCGGAGTTTGAGAGGCTTCCCGCAGTGGTCTGCAGCGCCAGGAGGCGAGTATTGAGCTCTTGCCATGCGGTGAGTTTTTGGGTGAGGCCGGTCTGACTGGCAGTTAGCCGGGTGACTGGCTGGCGGGCAATATCCATTATCTTGGTGACGATATCGTCCGTATTCATGCCAGAGATAATGCCGTTTATGGAAGCGGTTCCGGCCATCTGTCTCACCCCCAGCCTGCACAATGCGTTCCGCGCGGAGTGCAGGGCATTTAGAGCGCTATTCACACTTGCCGTAATAACGCGGCCAAAGTGTGCGGCTGCGGGAGCGAAGTTAATCGCTCCCGCAGCTACTTCAATATGTTGCAGGGACCTTTCGGCATCCGAACGACGCCCCTACAACGTAAAGTCCGTCAGGACTACTGGAGCAGTCTGAGCAAGGTCTGCGGGGCCATATTTGCCTGAGCAAGCATAGCAGTGCCGGCCTGCATCAGAATCTGGTTCCGCGTGAATGTCACCATCTCCGCGGCCATGTCCGTGTCGCGGACGCTGGACTCGGAGGCAGCGATGTTCTCCCTGGCAACGCTCAGAGAGTTCACGTTCGACTCCAGAACGTTCTTCTGGAACGCGCCGAGGGTTGCTCTCTTCGTTGACACTTCGGAGATCGCAGCGTCGATCAGCGCTAGAGCATCATTCGCGCCGGCGGCTGTCGAAACGTTGATGTCGGAAACCGACGTGGCCGAAGTTTGGAGTCCGGTCGCGGTCAGCCCGAGCTGGCCAGATGCAACGGAGTCGAGGGAGAGATCGACCGTCTGGCCGGCATAAGCGCCGACCTGGAATGTCATCTGGCCGGACGCGACATAGATTCCACTGGTGTAGGTCTGGCCAGTGGTTTCGGTCTTCATGTTGATGATCGTGCCACTGGTACCCACGAGCTGCAGTCCCTTGCCACTGTTGAACACTTCGGTGGTGGCATCACCCCAGGTTACGTCCGCCTTAAGGTCGCCGCCCCACTGCACGCTAGTGCTGCCGCCGTTGAGAATGTCGGCGCTCTCAGTGTAGGCTATGCCCTTGTCGCTGCCGTAGCTGGTCTGATCCAGTTGGACGTGGTTTCCACCAGTGAATGTGGCGGTCACACCGGTCGTGTCGCTGTCGGCGTTGATCTGGTCGATCACGCTCTGAACCGTATCGGTTGCACCAACGGTATAGGCTGTGCCGTTGATTGTGATCGTGCCTGCATTATCAACGGTATCCGTCGCCGCGATATAGCTGCCGGCGTTGGAACCGCTCAGAACGGCCTTGGTAGCGGCTGCATCGGTGACGATCGTCGCGTAGCCCGTAGGGGTGTCGGCAGCCATCACAGCGCTGGCTATGTTCGTTGCGTTGATAACAGTTGCTGTCGTTCCGGCGCTGCCGTCGAGCAGTTTCTTATTACCAAACTGCGTGTTCGCGGAGATCCTGTCCAGCGAGTCGATGGCTGAAGTGATCTGCTGCTGGTCAGCGGCCAAGGCCGCGAAGTCGTTAACGCCAGTGTTCGCGGCGTGAACGGCCAGGTCGCGCATGGAGAGAAGCAGTGAGTGCGTCTCACTCAAGGCGCCTTCAGCCGTCTTCACCATGTTGATGGCGTCGTTCGAGTTGGAGATTGCCTGCCCAAGACCACCGATCTGGGCACGCAGTTTCTGGGAAATGACCAACCCTGCCGGGTCGTCAGACGCTCGGTTCACTCGATAACCCGAAGAGAGTTTTTCGATTGACTTGCCGAGTGCACTGTCAGTTCCGCCCAAGTAGCGGTTCGCAGAAAGAGCTGCAGAGTTCAGGTTGATTCTTAGAGACATTGTCTAACGATCCTCCTTGATTGGGTGGCTGGCCCTTCCAGGTCCAGCCTGGCGTCATGCCTAAGTGATAATGCCGGACTTCTGAAACCGCCGAGGTTCCGGCAGATCGACCAATCGGCGGTATGTTACCGTGAAACACTGTTCCGTCTTCGGAACAACTCAGTGCGCAGGGTGCTGTCTTGGAACCAAACTTGGGTTCCCGGGCATGGCTCGCGCTCTCGACACCACCTCCCTCTATGGCTATATGCCATACAATCACGTCTATTGGAGAAAAAATATCTTCACCGTGACATTGTTGACCTCAGGCAGCCCTGTCGAGGCCCTGCTTTAGGGCGGGCTCCGCGCAGGTGGCTCTTAGAGGGCATATCTCGTGCTTGACTCCATACTGATCGCTGTCGAGAATGACTTGGCGGCCGAGTCGGGTACGGGCGTTGATCACAACGGGCGCCAGCAGATTGCTGCTGACCGTCTCCGCTTCCGTGTCTATTGTCACTGTTGCCATCACGACTGCTTCGCCGGTATCCCGCAGTTGCAGGAACTCGACGTCCCAATCCGGCAGCACGATCTCATAGTCGGCTACGACATCAGACGGGTCGATCACGAGAAATGCCAGATCCGCGTCGTGCGTCGATTGCAGCCACTTGAACACGCTCTCGGGCTGATGGTCGATGAGACAGTACGATCTGTGCTCCGACATGCCGATCATGCCTTCAGGCATGGAGATAAGGGCATCGTCATCCACTTCAATAACTCCGAATCGAGTCGTATTGATAATCATCTTGTGGGTTCCTTTCGTCTCATCAACTCAGATAGTCGGCCAGCGTCTTCTGCATGAGCTTGGCGGTTACCGCCAAAGCTGTCTGATACACGTTCTGCTGTGTCTGAAGCTGGATGATGGCGCTCGGCAGGTCCGCGTCTTCCAGGTTCGAAAGCAACTCCGCCATTCGGTCCTTGGAGTTGGCAAGGGCAGTGGCGTTGTCGTCAAGGCGCGCCGAGCGAGCGCCCAGCTCTGCTTGGAGCCCAAGCACGTTTGAATGGTTGGCGCTTATGTCGGAAAGCAAGCTGGAGCAGGTTTTGACATCGCCTGCCTTTACGGCGGTCTCTAGATCCTGCATAATGGTGAAGATGTCTCTGACACCGGCCCCCGCGCTGCCGTCCAGGTTGAACAACTCTTGGGCAGTGACGTTGGTCTGGACTTGCTCTGCTGGCTGTATCTGGATATTGATCCCCTGCGGATCGCCTTGGTAGACGTATGGCGGAATTGCGGGATTGGCTGCGTTTGGCGCGATCGGTGAGGTGCTGGTCTCAGTGCCGGCGAACAGATGCTTGTCCAGGAACTTCGTGTCGGCCAAATCGAGCAGCCTCTTGCGGATGTATTGGATCTGGGCCACGATTGCCTGTCTCGACTCGTCGCTGAGACTCGAGTCTCCCGCCTGGGTTGCCGCCTGCTGGAGTAGTTGGAGTTGATCGCCGATACCGCCCACGGCGGATTCGGAGGAGTCGAGCATTGACTTCGCCAGGTTGGTGTTCTCCTGATACTGCTCGATCCCCCTGATTCCGGACTGGATGCTCATCGACCGGTTCGTAAGCGTCGGGTCATCCGACGGCTTGCTTATCTTCTTGCCGGTGGTTACGACCCTCTGAGCCTCAAGCATCTTCTCCGCTGCTTCTCGCAGATATCCTGCTGTGCTATCCATCTGGAGTCCAAGCGTTACTCTCATGGCTATCTCCCAACGATCCCGGTGTTCTGTATGAGCACGGAGAGCATTTCGTCGCACGTCGTAAGAACCCGTGCCGCGGCGTTGTAGGCCTGCTGGAACCTGACCATGTCTGTCATTTCCTCATCCAGCGAGACTCCTGAGACTGATTGTTGTTGGGCAGTGCACTGCTCGAGAGTCAAGGTCTGCGTGTCCGCATAGTGTTTGGCCAGAGCCGACTGCGTTCCGGCCTCCGAGACAACCATCTGGTAGACCTGGTTGATCGTTTGGCCATTCACCAGAGTCCTGGTTCTCAGACCGGCGATCGAAAGTGCGGTGGAGTTATCGCCAACTTTTCCCGTCCCCGATGCCGCCACGTTGCTCGGGGATGCCAAAATGTCATCGGAGACCTCGAAGTTTGCCGCGGTAGTGTTCGGGTCGAAGAAATCCCCCCCGGTGGCACCGCCCAGCGTATAACCATTGCCGTGGATCGTGTTGACTTGGGTGCACAGAGCGGACACTAGGTCGTTCAGCGCGGACATGAATCCGGGAATTGCCTGGCCTCTTACGTCCATCAGCCCCGCGATCTCTCCGCCCGGGATGGGGCGGCTCTCTCCAGTCGATACGGAATAGACTTCCTGCATTCCGTTGGAGTCTAGACGAACTGCGAGCTGGTCAGCGTGAACTCCCTGAACCAGAACCTTGTTGCCGAGGGTGACCATGAAATCCTGGCCACCTTTGCCCGAAACCTCTACGCCGGCAAGGCTCGTCAACTGCCCGACCAACAGGTCGCGTTGGTCAAGCAGATCGTTGGGGCTGACACTGCTGCTGCTGGACCAGTTTATCTTGGAGTTTAGCTCAGCTATCTGGGACGTGAGTGAGTTGATCTGGGTCACATCGTTCCGGACTGATGAGTCGACATCATCGGCCATGCCCTTGAGCTGGCTATAGCTCTGCCTTATCTGCACGGTTAGGCTCTGGGCCTGCTCGATGAGTGCCTTGCGTGTGGGTAGGTCCTCCGGCTGGGCGCTTAGCTTGTCCCAAGCGCTCCAGAACTTATCGAGCTGGCTTGCGATGCCCTGCTCGCTGGGCTCGTTGAAGACGGATTCCACCTGGCTGAGAATATCGCTCTTCGCGCTCCACTCGGCAGCCAATCCGGAGGTCAGGCGAACGCGGTTATCGACGAAATCGTCCTGCACGCGCTGGATCTCCTCGACGTGGACGCCGGAGCCTATGAGTACGCGGGAGTTCTGTCCCGTGGTGAGCGGGCCCGTCATCGGGTTTCCCTCACCAAGGATGGCGCGTTGGCGCTTGTAGCCGGGCGTGTTCGCGTTGGCTATGTTGTGGCTCAGCGTATTCAGCGCTGCTTGCTGAGCTTGCAGCGCGCCAATAGCGGTGTTTATTCCCGTGAATGTTCCGGACATAGTTACACCCTGGAGTCCAGCGTCAGGCTCTGCAACTGCTTCGCGATGGACGCACTTCCGTCACTCCGGTAAGCCGGAGCGCAAGCAGTCAGGCCCGCAACGCTTCGAAGACAATAGTCCGTCAGTTCTACAAGATTGCCTATCAGATGGCGATTGATCATGGTCTCGCTTCGCACTCTCGTGCCGGTCTCGAGGACCTGGTGGGCTGCTCTGATCAACTGCCGGGACTGCGCGCCGTCCAGACGCTCGGCCAACGCGGCCATACTCATATTGTCTGTATCCAGACCCATTTGCTCCGCACATTTCGCCAAGACGGCTTGTGAGGATCTTTCCGTAGCCGATATCTGCCGAAGCAGGCGGTCCTGATCGATGGTTGTCTCGCTGATCTCGCGCCCTACGTTGTGGATAAGGGCGTCCCGCTGCCTCAGCGTGCATTCGAGGAAATTGTCGTAGAGCCCGATCTCGTGCTCGATGAGTCTGATGAGTTGTTCGATACTATTTTCAATCATCGCTAGACCTGCCGCTCCGATGCTCTGCTCATGATCGTGCGCGCCAGTTCGGTCGAGGGCACGCTCGAGCCGCCTGCAAGCCGACTCTTTGCATCCGCTACTACGTCCTGCCGCACATCCGGCGCCTTGGCCGCAGCCTCTCGCGCCTTCTGGGCCAGGCGGGCTTCGACCGAGATCGTGACCACATCCTGCCGCGAGACCGATTGGACTCTAGCTGTTGCTTGCGTCTTGTAGATTTTCTGCAAATGCGGTCCGAGAACTCGCTCGACTCCGCCTCCGGCCAGTAACATCCCTTTGGCCCTCCGCTCTTCTTCGTTCATCTTACTTTTCGACTATCGACCCCGTAACCTTAAGCGGTTTCTCGGGGTTTGGTGACTGGTTTTCGATCCGGCTCAGTTGGTTGTATAGCATGTCCGCGATCCCGATGCCCTTGCCCTTGGATGCCGACTTGGCAACCTCATCATCGAGCATGTCTCTGAACATCGACTCCTCTTTCTCGCTGCCGAAAAGATCGGTCGGCTTCGCCGTGGAGCGCATGCTCTTGAGCAGATAGCCCATGAACACGCTTTCCATGTCCTTGCAGACTTGCCGAAGCTTCGCATCATCGCTTGTCGTGTCCGGTTTTCGTGTCAGGCCGGCGGCCTGTGTTGTCTTCAGCGCCTGGATTTCCATGTTCTAGAGCACCTGTATCTCGCCGTGCAACGCGCCCGCCTGCTTGATTGTCTGCAGGATCGCGATGATATCACGCGGCGTCACCTTGAGGGCGTTCAGGGCTTGGACCAGCCCCTCTATCGTCGAACCGCCTTTGAGCGTCACCAGGGACGCCTGCTGCTCAACTGCGTTCACAGCTTTCTGAGGCACTACGGTCGCCGGCGCCATCGCAACTGTTCCTCTCGCGGGAGCAGGCGGCGGCTGGCTGACTAGGTAATCGGTGCTGATCTCCACACTCAGGTTGCCGTGTGAAATGGCAATGGGGGAGATCTGAACCGAAGCGCCGATAGCCACCGTGCCCGTGCGCTCATCGACCACGATCTTCGCGGTGCTGTCCGGCTGTATGGTCAGGTCGCCGATTGTGGATATCAGGCTGACGATCTGATTACTCTGATCAGATCGCACCTTGACCGTCACAGCCCCTGCGTCGGTCGCTGATGCCGTGCCGTCGCCGAACTTGTCGTTGATGGCTTTGGCGATCCTCACTGAAGTGGTGAAATCCTGGTCATCCAGAGAAAACGTAAGGTTGTCGCCAACGGTCATAGCAGTCTGGGTTGCCTTCTCGATGATGGCGCCGCGCGGTATTCGACCCACGGTCGTGTGGTTCTTGACGACTGATGTGCCTCCGCCGCCCGCGCTGAAACCTCCGACTGATATTGCCCCCTGAGCCACGGCATAGACCTCACCGTTCGCGGCCTTCAACGGAGACTGCAACAGCGTGCCGCCCTGAAGCGTCTTTGCATCACCCATGGATGACACGGTCACATCCATTGTGTCTCCCGGCTTGCCAAATGCCGGCAGGTCCGCCGTTATCATCACGGCTGCCACGTTTCGCACGCGCATCTTGGTCGGATCGGCCTTTATCCCGAAGTCCTGCAGCATGTTAGCGACCGATTCGATCGTGAACAGCGCCTGCTGACTGTCGCCGGAGTTGTCCAGACCAACAATAAGCCCGTAACCGACCAATTGGTTGCTGCGCACGCCATTTACGTGGGCGATATCCTTGATCCGCACTCCCGGCATGACATCTGCCGGCACAACCGCTGCCGCTACAAGAACGAGGCAAATGCTTATTAGAACCACTTTATACATGACTGTCTCCCATAAGAAGGCCGCACTGGCCCGCATTATTCGTTATTAGATGCAGATACCGCAGTAGTGCTTGCGGTATCTGGCTGCGGTGAATAAAGCGTGCTAGAACAGGATCTTGAAGATCTTGCTGATGATGCCTTCCTTCATGCGCGAGCCTATAGGCCCGCTGCCTATGTGCACTATCTTGGCATCGGCCACGTAAGTCGAAAGTATCGTATTGTCCGATGCTATATCATCCTGCCGGACCGTGCCGGTGAGGGTGATTCTCTGCTTTTCCTTGTTGGTCTGGACGTCCCTCGTGCCCTCGATCTCCAGGTTGCCGTTGGGCAGCACCTTGGTGACGCTGACGGTCATCTTGGTGATGAAGTTGCTCGTCCTGGAGGTCGATCCGGTCGCGGAGCTTCCTTCGCTTCCCGAGAAGCCGAACGCCGGTATGTTCTGGAGGAGCGGGCCGATGCCGGGCTTCGTTGCGAGGTCATTCTTCTTGCTGACATCGGTGGATGCCTTATTGCTGGAGGTAGCCGACTCGGCCACGATTATCGTCAGGATGTCTCCTACTCTGTTCGCGTGCCGATCACTTACCAAAGACTTGCTCTTGTCGGTCCACAAGGACTCACCCGCCACAGGCACGGAGAGCAGAATAACCACTGCAATGCTGATCAACAATATCGATCTCATCATATCCTCACCTCGACTAGCCCCGGCTGCGTGACCGTGGCCTGGATCTCTTCGCGGGTCGTGGGCAAGCTGACCCTGATGCTGTCGCCTACCAACCCGTCCTGCGATGCTGTTCCCTTGACTACCACCTTGACGCCGTTCGATCTTACCGATACGATAACGGGATCCCCCTTTGACACCGCGGGCTTTGCCGCGAGCATGTCGCCGGTAATCGCGGCACCCGCGCTTATCGGCTTGCTGGCGATCTTGGCCCCATCATCAGGGACTGCCGAAATGTAGCCTGCCGATGCGCTTGGGATGTCTCGCTGCTCTACGCGTGTGTTGGACGCCGAGAGAGACTCCTTGGCCTTGATAGACTGGCTTGCGACCAGCACTGGCCCGGAAGCCTTGATGTTCAGCCCGACTGTCTTCTTCACATAGAGAGAGCCATCGATCAGGACATCCACGGACACTTGCTGCCTGCCGGGTGAGATCGTCCGGCCTGTCTGCTCGGCCACGAGTTCCAGCTTGCCGGTCGGCACTACGATGTCCGGCTGGGCGCCGGTCTCGGAGAGCGTGTAGGCGATGTCGCTCGTGGACAGTTGGCTCGTGATATACTGCCTGGCGGTCTCAACGATGTCCGTGCCCTTAACCTGCTGCGATTCGGAAACCAGGACCACGGTTGTAGGGGCCTTGATCGTGATCGTCTTGACATCGAAGCCTGCACAGGCGAGGCGTGTCTTGATCCACTCCGGTGTGACCTGTCTCGCGGAACCGGGGAGCGCTGACCGGGCGATCTCCACCTGATTCAGCCGCTCCACATCACCTTTGGTGCCGGTCACGGCAGCGATCTCCCCGAGCTTCACCATCTGGGACGGCCTAACCGAGGACGTCGGATGAATCGTGATGGTTGTCGCGGCGCTCAGCAGCGTTGCGGACAGAGTCAGGATGATCGTCAGAGCAATAGCGAGTCTACTCATCTTATCGCCTCAATTGGTTGGCAATGCTGAGCATCTCGTCTGCCGTCTGGATGCTCTTTGAGTTCACTTCGTAGGCCCGCTGAGCGACGATCAGGTTGACCATCTCTTCAACGACCTTGACATTCGACATCTCCAGGAACCCCTGGCTGAGTGTTCCCAGGCCGTTCGTGCCCGGCACATCTTCCGTGGGCTCGCCGGACGACCCCGACTGAACCATAAGGTTGCGGCCGATGCTCTCAAGTCCGGCGGGGTTCTGGAACTTAACGATCTTCAGGTCACCGAGCTTCTGCGCCTCGGTCACACCATCCTCTTTAGCAAGCACTGCGCCCTGCGCGCCTATGGAGATTTCGGAAGCTGCTTTGGGGATGCTGATCTCGGGCCAGACCGTGTAGCCATCCGAGGTCACCAATCGCCCGCTGCCGTCCACCTTGAAACTACCATCACGCGTATAGCCATACTTGCCGGATGGGAGCATCACCTGAAAGAAGCCGTCGCCCTCGATGACGACGTCGAGCTGGTTGCCGGTTGCCTGCATATCGCCCTGAGTGTGGACCTTCTGTACTGCGCCGGGGCGTACGCCCAGACCCACCTGGACCCCGGTCGGGACCTGATTGCCCTCGGTCTCCGCGGCGCCCGCGGTGCGCATCGTCTGGTAAAGGAGATCCTGAAAGTCAACCCGGCCCTTCTTGAACCCGGTTGTATTGACGTTTGCCAGGTTGTTGGCAATCACATCCATGTTGAGCTGCTGGGCTTCCATGCCGGTGGCTGCTGTCCATAAGCTGCGAATCATGCTGTATCCTCCCTTAGAAAATGCAGAGCATTTTCGTCACGTTACTTAGACCCTGCCTGCCTCGTTGATGAGCTTGTCCAGAGTGTGATCGATCGCTTGGACCGACTTCTGGTTGGCTTCATAGGCACGCAAGTTGGCTATCATGTTGATCATTTCTCTCATCGGGCTGACGTTCGACGCTTCCAACGATCCCTGAACCACGTTGACTTCGCCGTCGGGGACATCCGCCGTTCCGCCCGTTTGGTCCCGTGCTACGATCTTGAGGCGGTCAATCTCAGTGCCGCCGCTGATGACCCTTCCGGAGGAGTCGATCTGCCAGTCCGAGACATCGACTTTGATCGGTCCGACCTTGCCCATCAGCTTTGCGCCGGACGGGGTGGTGACCTCGCCCTGGCTGTTCAGAGTGAAGCTGCCGTTCCTGGTCAGTTCCTGTCCGCTTGAGGACTGCACGACGAAGAAACCGGGGCCGTCGATAGCCAGATGGGTTTTGGAACCAGTGGTCTGCAAACCGCCCTTGGTTTCATCCTGGCGGGTAGTGACGCGCGGGTCTGCTACGGCGGCTTCGAGTCTTGGTGAGCCGCCAACGCTTTCCCGAGAGGACTCCTGCGCAAGCGCGGAAGCAAACGAGCTGAAAGCTATCGTCCTCCGCTTGTAGGCGGTCGTTGCGACGTTGGCGAGGTTGTTGGCGATGACATCCTGCTTGAAAGTCTGCTGGAGCATCCCTCTTGCCGCTGATACAAGTCCACGGATCATCTGGTTCAACCCTCCGAAATCACTTGTCGTCAGGTTGCGATGAGGACTTAAGCGCTTTTTCCAACAGGATTTCGGGGCCGGGGTCAAAGGAGAGTGTTCAGTCTCGTCGGAATCGAACCCGCTAGCACTGAGTAGATCCGAGGAACGAGGATCGTATCCCTCGGACGACAGCGTTCGTAAGGACGCGAGAGTCGAAGTGCGGTGGACAACCGACCGTCCTTCGATACGCTACGCACTCAGGACTAGCGGAGTGGATGTCTCCCGGAGAACTGAACAGACACATCAAAGGCAAGGCGAGATGGCAGACGACAACTGCGAAGCCGGGACGGTGCAGTTCCGCCCTTTGTGCTTGGCGGAATACATGGCCTCATCAGCGCATGCGATCAGGTCGTCGGCGTCGCAATCTGTTGACGGGAACGCTCGGCTGGCCACGCCGGCGCTCAGAGTTGTGCTGAAACCGGCCCTGCCATGCTTGAAGCGCATGTTGGCGACGTTGCTGCGTATCCGCTCGACTACGGTTGTAGCGTTAGGCTCGCTAGCAGTCATCACAATGATGAACTCCTCGCCGCCGTAGCGCGCGGCGACATCATAGGGCCGGATCTCGCTGCTCACGGTCTGCGCGAGTTGGATCAGCACTTTGTCTCCACACTCGTGGCCGTAGGTATCGTTGACCTGCTTGAAGTTGTCAATGTCGAACATGGCGCAGGCTAGGTGCCCGTTTTCTCTGCTGAGTCGCGCGATCTCCTGTTCCAGGTACTTGAAAAGGAACCGGCGATTGTAGAGCCCCGTCAGAGGGTCGGTCACGGATAGCTTGATCAACTCCTGGTTCGCGATCTGAAGGCTTCGTGTCCTGGACTCGACATCTCGCTCCAGACGACGTGAGTATTGCTCGAGGGCGCGTTTCGTACCTGTCACGATGTCGCTCTGGGTCACAACACCGAGAAGCCGACCGTCTTCGGCCAGAACAGGGAACCTCCGGCACCGATTGTTTCGCATCAGTCGCGCGGCTCCGACCAGGGTCGTGTCGGGCCGGATGGTCACGACGGAGGTGGTCATTGCATCGCCGACTTTCATCGCGCCCAGGTCATTGGGGCGCGAAGCCGCCAGGCGGACCACATCGCGCTCGCTGAGGATTCCGCACACTTGGTCGTCTCTGGTCACAACCACGCAGCTGCATCGGCGGGAGAACATGGTCTTTATGGCGGATGACAGATCGTCACCGGCATCCACACAGTGGACCTGCCGGCTCATGACAGTCTCGACGCTATCTTCTCTTTGTGGCCAGTGATCATTCACAGTCGGATTCAACTCCAGAAGCTTATTGCGGCGGGTCTGCGCATGGGCCGGATGTGCCGTGCGATAAACCAGCCGCTGCGATTGGGCTATGCCGCAGTGGCCAGGATATCGTCCTGACCTTCGACCGGGGCCGATACCGAGTCTTGAACCAGAGGCAAGCTTATCACCTCGGCTTGTCGAATGCTTGGACTCTCAGACTGCTCGAGGATGGACGACGCATCTGTGTTGGCCAACCCGGAGATCACTATTGCGACGTTGCCTCTATGGCTGCCCGGCCGGCAGTTGAACACATGCCTGCTGCCTACCCAGAACTCAGCCTCATCTCCGGCGCGCTTGTTCAATCGCAAGACGTCGCCAACTTCGCAGTTGGCCAGGTCCGACAGTAAAGCTGTAGCTGTGCCCAGAACCACACTGCAGGGTAGTTCGACGGGATTGAGAGCATTCTGAGTCTCTTCCGGCGAGACCCCGCGTCGTCTTGATGCTGACTGGCTGGACTGCGCCGCCGACACCGTGGGCATCATCTGCTCGACTCCCGTGGCCGGTATGCAGATCGTCATCATGCCAACGGATGTGCCCGTCTGGAGTTCGTAGTTGCACACGAGCACCGTCTCGGAAGCGCTCATCAGTGCCTCATCGCACAACTCAGCGTCAGCAGCGCGCTCCACATGCGCCTCAACGGATGATGACCCGGGCCATGTCTTCGCATACATTTGCACTAAATGCTCGAGCACTGTCCTCGCTGCGGCGATGTCCAGAGGCGTCAGATCGCTGGGGGTCGCCGGTATGTTCGGGTTGCCACCGCAAAGGTAATCGACCCACACCCCGACGATACTCGAGTTGACCGCGACAAGCACCGGGGACATCATGGAGCTGATGGATACCTCCGCCATCAGTGTCTTTGGAGGTATCGCGGCTCGGTACTGCTTGTGGGTGGCCTGGTCTATGCTGATCAGGTCCGCGCGCGTTGGAGCCGCGCAGAGGGTTGATAGCTCGGTCGATAGTTCAGCGGCAAAGCTTTCGTGGATCAACTGCAGCGCCCGGAGGTAGTCTTTCGAGAACCGATCCGGCTTGGCGAAATCGTATAACCGTACCTGCCGCTCTTTTCTGGGGCCACCACGGGCATTACGCCCCGGCGCGTTAGCCGACTCATACGCGGAGAGAAGGGTGTTCATCTCCTCCTGCGATAGCACGGAGTGTCGGTCTTCCTTCTGCCACTGGGCCGCGGTCTCGCGGAGCAGTTTCTGTTGTTCTTCTGATAGCTGATCAGTCAATATCTTTTCCTCGTGTCCACGTCACCCTGAAGCGTTTGCGTCATCCTGAAGCGTCTGCGTCATCCTGAAGCGTCCGCGTCATCCTGAACTTGATTCCCTTGGACGACAGTGGATTCGCAGAATCCACGAGAGTCAGGATCAGCCTGATGGGTGGTCCCGTGATTCGCTTAGGCGGCAACTGCCTGGGCGGTATCGTAAAGAGCCGCGTTTATCTCCAGACTGCCGCACATCGTTACCATAGGCACAACAAGGGCGGGAACGGCGACTGTAACTTCCACATTCCAGCCCTTTATGATAGTCGGAGTGCTTATCTTGCACTCATAGCCGTTGTCGTTGAGGAGCTGCGTTGCTCTGCCTGTTATGATGTTCGCAAGCTCGGAAACGGCGCTCCACGCCATCTCGTCCATTGACGCCAAAGGCGTTCCCATCATCACCGACGCGATCTTCTGCGCGGTGGTCATGGACATTCCGTAGAGCACGTTGCCGGCAACAACGCCGTCCACGCCCAGCTCTATAGTAATCTGCTGCGTCGTTGCCACGGCTCTGCGCATAGATAATGTGCCGCGCACCGGGCGATTGCTGAGAACGGTCTCGATCACCAAAAAACCGGCCCTCACAAACGGCTCCACAAGCTCGACTTTCATCTAAGCGTTGCCTCCGCTGGCCAGAGGTCTGGTGACATCAAGGTCGCGCATCCTGAAGGCGTGCGGATATGGCGTAGGGTCTACTGCCTGCATGCGATTTGCCATAGTCCGTGCTCCTTGATGCTTCAACAGCTTCTTCCATACATGCGGGCGTGTTATGAAATGAACTCCTCGTTGTCTGATCTTATGCTTATCGTGCCGGCCTCATCCAGACGACGCACGACTGCCATAACACGCCGCTGAGCTGCTTCGACGTCGCGCACTTTGACGCGTCCCATCATCTCTAGGTCCTCTTTCATCGCTTCGGCCGCGCGTTCGGACATGTTCTTGAAGAACGCCTCGCGAATCGTCTCGATCGAGCCTTTCATTGCCAGTCGAACGTCCTCTTGCTCGGTTTCCTGCAGGATCGCGCGCAGCGCCGTGTCGTCAAGCTTGGCAATGTCATCGAAGACAAACAGCATCTCTCGGACGCTTTCGGCCACGCCTGCTTCGACAGCCTCCAGGTAGTCAAGTATCTTCGCCTCAGTGGCGCGGTCGGCGTTGTTGAGTATGGCGACCAGCGAATTCACGCCTCCTACCGCCTTGAGGGCAGTATTGCCCTCTCGGGACAGCTTGGTTTCGAGGATTTCCTCAACGGCCTCGGCGATCTTTGGAGATACGGACTGCATATAGCCCAGCCTATAAGCAACGTCTCCCTGAACCTGCTCAGGCAGTTGGGATATCACGTCGGCG
>Ga0209638_1000412_pt1 | contig 28174 bp, 36 predicted proteins | sample BarGraNGADG00211_FD_184490 | JGI IMG/M metagenome (GOLD analysis project Ga0209638, IMG submission 184490) | Arctic peat soil microbial communities from Barrow, Alaska - Barrow Graham LP Ref core NGADG0002-211 (SPAdes) (version 2) | ecosystem: Environmental > Terrestrial > Soil > Wetlands > Peat...
GCCGGTAGCGGCCGGCGGTCGAGAGCGCGGGCGCGCGGAGGTTGCCAACGCGAGCACGCATCAGCGTGCGGCTTCGCCGCCGTCGGCGATGTCGTAGCCGGCCTCGTCGATCGCGTCGCGCACGGCTGCGTCCCTGATACCTGCCCCACGGACGGTCACGAGCTTCGTGGTCAGGTCGACGTCGACCGACTCGACGCCCGGCACCGCGCCGACCTCCTTCGAGATCGCCGCCTGACAATGCTCGCAGGTGACGCCGGGGACGCCATAGACCAGTTTGTCGAGGCTCATCGCTATACCTCCATGGGGTATGTCAGCGCTGACTCTAGCGCTCGTGCCGTGATCTGTCAAATACCTTAGGGGGGTATGCTATCGTATCGCCATGGCGACCACCAAACACTCCCCTACGCACGGCTACACGCACGACAAAGACCAGCTCCTCAAGCGGCTCGCCCGGATCGAAGGCCAGGTCAGAGGCATCGCACGCATGATCGAGGACGACCGGTACTGCATCGACGTGCTCACGCAACTCGGCGCCGTCGACACCGCCCTCGAGGCGGTCGCGATCAAGGTGCTCGAGGAGCACGTATCGCACTGCGTTGCCGGCGCGCTTGCGTCTGGCGACGAGAAGGAGGCCAACGAGAAGAGTCGCGAGCTGCTCGAAGCCGTGCAGCGGTTCGCCAAGACCCGCTAAAGGCGCACGTGCACGAGCAAACGTCGCTGACGCGCAGCGCCGTGCAGGCGACGCTCCACTGCGTGACCGGCTGCGCAATCGGCGAGGTCCTCGGGATGGTCGCCGCAAGCTCGCTCGGCTAGGGCAACGTCGCCTCGATCGCGATCTCGGTCGTGCTCGCGTTCTTCTTCGGCTACACGCTGATCGTCCGGTCCGTTCTTCGCTCGGGCGGCGAGGCCCGGCGTGCGCTGTCGCTCGCCTTCGCGTCGGACATAGCGCGGTCGGCCGCTCGTGTCCGTGAGGGCACGGATCGGGGCTGCGGCTTTTTCCCGTAGCCAAGCGCGCCGCGCCGGCGTTGAATGCATGTCGACCCCCTCGGAGGTCGGAGCTGCGACCGGGAGGCGGCATGATCGTCCAAATCGAGCGACATTCACACGGGCCGCGCCTGTTCGTGCTCGGCGTGCGCGTCCACGAGTGCCATCTCGGCATCCTGCTCCTCGCCGGGGACCTCGCCGGCTTGCTCACGCGGGCGTGGACGCTCTCGCTCTGGAGCGGCCTCGTCGCGCTCGCCGGCGGCTGGATGCTGCTCAAGGACGGACGCGACCTCGTGCCCTCCCTCCGGGACACCGGTTCCTGGCGATTGGGCGTGCACCGGCGCTTCGCGCCACTCCGGGCGCTGCGCTATGCCGACGGTCTGCCGACGCTCGCCGGGGCAGTCGCGTTCGCCGTCGGCGCGATCAGCCTCATCTCGGCAGCGACGCCGAACATCGCCTGGCGACGCCATGTGCTCCTCACGCTGGAGCCGGTCCGCGCCGTGCCGATCATGCACTCCGTCGCCATCCCCGCGAGCGCCGCGCTGATCATGACCTCGTTTTTCCTGCGCGGTCGCCGGCGGCGCGCGTGGCAGGTCGCGCTCGTGCTCCTCGTCGCGCTCGGAGCAATCCACCTGCTCAAGGGCCTCGACTTCGAGGAGTCCGTGCTGAGCTGGGCCGCGGCCGCGCTCCTCTGGTGGGGTCGCGGGTCGTTCGTCGTCCGTCACGAGCGGCTCAGCTGGCGCTCGCTCCTGTCGCTCGTCGCAGTCGTCTCGCTCGTCACGACGCTTGTCGTCGCGGGTCTCGTCTGGGTCTCCTTGGGCGAGAGCGCCGGCGTCTCGCAGGTCGTTCGAGACACCTTCGATCTCCTCTCGTGGACCCAGCCCTCGCACAACTTCCACGACGAGCTCGGCTGGCTGCCGCTCGGGGTCGGCGCCTTCGGTCTCGCCGTCATCGTGGTCGGCGGCTTCCTGTTCTTCCGGCCGTTGCCGCCGCCGCGCCTCCCGTCGGACGACGAGACGCGCAGCACGGTGAACGAGCTCGTCCGCGAGCACGGAAGCGACACGCTCGCGTTCTTCAAGCTCCGTCGTGACATGCACTACCTCTTCAGCCCCGACCGCCGAGCATTCCTCGGCTATCGCACCGAGGGGAACGTCCTCCTCGTCGCGGGCGACCCGGTGGGCGCCGAGGACGCGCTGCCTGCGCTCGTCCGGAACGCCTGCGCCTTCGCCGAGGTTCGAGGGCTCAAGATCGCGGTGCTCGGCGCGAGCACCGCGCTGCTGTCGCTCTGGCGCCAGGCCGGGCTCCGGTCGCTCTACATCGGAGACGAAGCGATGCTCGAGACAAAAGCCTTCTCGCTCGAGGGGCGCGCGATTCGCAAGATCCGGCAGTCCGTCAACCGGCTCGAGAACGCGGGCTACACCGCCCGCGCCGAAGAGCTTGCCTCGCTCGACACGGCGACACTCACCGAGCTCGAGCGCGTCTCCCGCCTCTGGCGCGCCGGCGCCGCTGAGCGCGGATTCTCGATGGCGATGGACTCGCTCCAGGGCGAGTACCAGGCCGACAGCATCGTCGTCTGGGCGTGCGACGAGTCGGGCGCCGTCAAGGGCTTCCTGCACTTCGTGCCCTCCTTCGGCCGTTCCGCGATGTCGCTCTCGTTCATGCGCCGGGAGCGGAACGCACCGAACGGCCTGACCGAGTTCCTGATCGTCAAGTCCGTCGAGCTGCTCGGCGGGCGCGGAATCGAAGAGCTCTCGCTCAACTTCGCCGCCTTCGGGAGGCTGCTGGAGCGCCCGCGCGGCCGGCTCGAGCGGATTCTCGGCAGGTTGGTCGTGCTCGGGAACCGCTACTTCCAGATCGAGAGCCTCTACCGCTTCAACGCGAAGTTCTCACCCCGCTGGGAGCCGCGCTACCTGATGTACGAGAGCGTTCTCGGTCTCCCCCGCGTCGGCGTTGCTGCGATGCGCGCAGAGGGCCAGCTCCCGTCGCTGCGCTCGTGACCGCCGCAGCACAGACAGCGCTCAATTCTTGACGGTGACGGTGATGCTCCTCGAGCCGGTGTTGCCGGCGATGTCGTAGGCGCGCACCGTCACCTCGTACGTTCCGTTGGCGACGGCGCGGGTGTTCCAGAACTCCTCCCGAAAGCGCGAGAAAGGGCGAAGCCGGGTGATGCCGTCGCACTTCGGGAGCTGTGGCGGCCCCACGCACTCCGCCATGTTGTCGTCCTCGACGGTGCCGGGGGCGTAGTGGACGAGGTACGGGGTCTGCGGCATCTGGTCGGCCTCGAAGCTCGTTCTGCTCATCACGCGCCGTCCCGTGCGCCGGTCGCGGATCTCGACGCTCAGCTTGTACGGCGTCCAGACGGTCGGCCAGGCCGGGTTGCGCGAGAGGAAACCCTGGAACGACTGCGGGTCGGCGACGTCCGCCCGTAGCTCGACCAGCCCGTGCAAACCGGTCGGCGGCAGCACGGTCGCGGAGTCGGGCTCCGCCAGGCTCTTCGTCGGCTGCCAGGGCCGCGCAGACGGCGTGACGAAGACGAGCCGGGACACGACGGGCGGCGCCGTGTCGGTGTACGGGACCAGCGCTCCGCCCTTGTGCAACGGGTCGACCCAGACGCGCTTGCCGCGGAAGAGCTGCCACTCCGAGAGGTGCACGTGCCAGACCCCACGGCAGGTCCAGCCGATCTGCTGACCGGCACTCACTCGCCGGTTCGCCGCGACGATCGGCGAGACGTGCCAGTAGGAGAAGTGTCCGACTTCGAGCCGCCGGTCCAGGCACCGCCGGCTTTGCATGTTCGCGGCTTCATTGGTGTAGCCGGCGTCGAGCGCGTACACGCGATGGGACAACCCGGGCGGCGCCCCCGGATCCGGCTGCGCGTCGTCGACGTTGATGTCGACGCCGAAGTGGTACCCGGAGAGGCCGTTGTCGTCGCGCCCGCGAGGGTCGATGAACGCCCCCCTGATCGGATGTTGAACCGAGCGCGGGCTCACCGGCCAGCCGGGCGACAGCGCGTTGTACGCATACGAAAAGGCCGGCGGCAGCGCGCCCGGGATCCCACGGTAGACAGGGCCGGTCGGCATCGGCTGTGTCGGAACCCGTCCCCCGGCTCCCCACCCGCTGCCGGGGACGACGAGCAGAGCCAGGCCGAGGGTGAGACCGATCGTCACCGCTACGAGACGTGAGACGGAGACCATGCTCCTCTTCGGACCGGCGCCGGGCCGGCGGCGCTTCAACTCAACCGCCGCCGCCGCCGCCGATGGGAGGCGACGTGGCGAAGGTGGCCTGAAGGCCACGGATCAGCGAGTCCTGCTCGGCCTTGCTCAGGCTCGCGTTCGAGTGGAGGATCGTGTAGAACCACGGCGGCATCGAGCCGCCCCGGATCGAGTCGACGATGTCGCCGATGCTCGTGTCCTGGGGCTTGTTCCACTCCGAGAAGTTGAACTGGCTCCGGCCGCCGTCGACATCGCGCTGGATCAGCCACGACGCCGGCGCGATGTTCGAGTACCAGCGCCACTGCGTCAGGTTGCTGTGGCAGTCGAAACAGGCACGCGCAGCGAGTGCGCGCGTCGTCGGCGAGTCCCATTTCGGCTCTGCGAGCACGGGCGGGTTCGCATGACTCCGACCGTACGGCACCGCCTGGATCAGGACGAAGACAACGACGAGCCCGATTCCGCCCCAGAAGAGCCGTCTCTTCCAGCGGGCGCTCTCGCGCAACCTCTGCATACGGCGATCCTGGCCGCCTCGGCCACGCCAGACATCGGTAGTTGTCAACCACCCGCACTTCGGACGACTACGCATCTGGGTGGGTACGGCTCATCTCCTGGCGCCGGCGCGCAAGACTGCGGGCGATGAGCAACGTCCTCCACGCCTTCACGGCGTTCTTCGACCACCTGCGGGCGATCGCGTGGACGCCGGTGCTGTTCGCGCTCGCCTGCCAGCTCGTGAAGACGGCCGTCCGGACGCGGGCCTGGCGCAACATCCTCGCCGCCGCATACCCGGAGACGCACGTTCGCTGGCGAAGCGTGTACGGCGCCTACGTGGCCGGCGCCGGCGTGAACGCGATCATCCCGGTACGCGGCGGCGACCTGCTCAAGCTCTCGCTCGTCAAGAGGCGGATCGAGGGAGCGACGTATGCCACGCTCGGATCCTCGCTGCTCGTCGAGACCATCGTGGATGCAGTCCTGTCGACGGCGCTTCTGCTCTGGGCGCTGCAACAACACGTGCTGCCGGGCGTGCAGGTGCTCAGCCATCTGCCGTCGGTGGACTGGTTCTGGCTGTTCCGGCATCCGCGCGCCGCCGCGGCACTCGCCGGCGGAACGCTCGTTGCCGGCTTCGTCCTCGGGATCTGGGCAGCGGCGAGGATCGCCGCCTTTCGCGAGCGCGTCGCACAGGGTGTCTCGATCCTGCGCACACCGGGCCGCTACCTTCGCTCTGTCGTCGCCTTGCAGCTGGTCGACTGGGCGCTGCGCCTGACCGCGATCTACTTCTACCTCCGCGCCTTCCATGTGGCCGCGAACCTCGACAACGCGCTCCGCGTGCAGGTCACGCAGAGCCTGTCGACGATCGTGCCGCTGACCCCGGCCGGCATCGGCACCGACCAGGCCCTGATCGTGTACGTGCTAGCCGGCCAGGCGTCGCGCAGCGCGCTCCTCAGCCTCAGCGTGGGCATGAAGGCGATCCTCTCCGCGCTCAACGTCACCCTCGGCGCTCTCGCACTCGCCGTAATGCTGCGGACGCTGCACTGGCGGCGCGCCGTCGAGGACGACCCCGTCACCTGAGCGGCACGGTCAGGCGGCGGCCGCGGCGTGACGGCCCGGGTGGCCGCGCCGCGGCACGTACGCCAGTGCGTGCTCGTACAGGTCGAGCGGGTCGTCGGTCTGCTCCACCTCGAGCTCGACGATCTCGCCCGTGTCGTCGTCCTCGACGACGACGGCGGCGCGGTGCAGACGGCGGCTCCAGAGCAGCGAGATGTGCGTCGTGCCGGAATCGCGGCTCGCGAGCTCCTTGGGGTTCGCATCGAATGTCAGTCGGCGTGTCATGGCACTCGTGGTTCTACATCTGCCCGTGCAACAGCCGGGCCAACGATTCGCCAAGATTCCTCCAAGTCGCTGTCGATTCGCGGCGGCCCCGTTCGTCTAGTGCGCGACAGGCCCAACGACGAGGAGGACGAGATGTCGGATGTGACGGTCAAGCGCGTCGAGGAGTTCGACACGCCGAACGGCGGCGGCTTCTGCCGCGCAAGGGCAGGACTGGGCGTGACGGCGTTCGGAATGCAGGTCGAGAACTTCCCGCCGAACTTCGAGCACTTCCCGGAGCACGACCACTCGGACGACGGCCAGGAAGAGGTCTACACCCTGCTCGCCGGCTCGGCGACGCTGCACGTCGGCGGCGAGGAGTTCAAGCTCGAGCCGGGCGTCTTCGCCCGTGTGGCACCGCACGCGACACGCAAGATCACGACCGGCGCCGAGGCGTGCCGCCTGCTGGCGATCGGAGGGACCCCCGGCGCCGCGTACGTGGCCCCGGCCTTCACCGAAGAAGGGGTTCCGCTCCCAGGGTGAGGCGGGTTCGATAGCGCAAGTCGCCTGACTCGAGCGCGCAGCGGCCCGGCTCTGCCGGGTCGCTACGCGCCCTGGGAGACGGGACGTTCGGCCCGTTCCCTGATTCCGCGAAGCATCTTCCGGCTCATCACGAAACTCACCACCTCGACGGGCTCCACGAGCAGCCGGGCCCAAGGCCTGGTGTACGCGTAGCGCTCGCGCACGAGTAGCCGCGTCGTCTCGTCCGGCGCGCCACGGAGCACGAATGCCCAGGTGAAGTCGTATGGAGGAGCGGCCTTCCCCATCGGAATCCCACCGCGGAGAACGAGCGATCGCCCGAGCTCCAGCGAGGCCACCGCGAGACCGACCTCCGGAGCGAGCCTGATCTCGTCGCCGACCGCAACCTCCTGCCACTCCGGCACGACGCGATCCGCGCTGTGCATGTCGCAGCCGACGAGGTTCTCGAGGAAGTCGTAGCTGTACAGCCCACCCCGCCCCTGCCCCAGCTGGGCGATCCACGGCCAGACCTGGTCGGCCGGGGCGCAGATTGTGATCGCGCGGGTTGCCGTGAGGTCGGCGGCCGCGAGGAGGTGATCGCCGGCGAGGGGCTCGGCGGCTTCCAGACCCGTCGCGCCCCACGTGAGCTGCCGCGGCCGTGCAAGGAAGAGGTACGCGGCCAGCGCGCCTCCAACAGCGGTCACACGGGTGACATGTCGGCAGCCCACCGTCACACGCTGTCACGGCGACCAGTTCCTCCGCATCGGGGAACGGCGCGGCGCGCACGACAGTGACTACTGATCCACCAGCGAGCGATCTGGCACGCTGACGGTCGCCTGAACGGCACGCGACGCGACGCGACCTGAGAGGATGCGTCATCGTGGCGACACCCACCTTCGGGATCTTCGATCACATCGAGGATATTCCGGGCACGGCGACGAGCCGTCTGTTCCAGGATCGGCTGGAGCTGATCAAGCTCGCCGACGAAGCCGGCCTGGCGGGATACCACCTCGCTGAGCACCACGGCTCCGACCTGTGCATGGCGCCGAACCAGGAGGTCTTCATCGCGGCCGCCTCGCAGATCACGAAGCAGATCCGGCTCGGCCCGATGGTGAAGCTGCTGCCGCTGCACCACCCGGTCCAGCTCATCGAGGACATGTGCGTCGTCGACCAGCTCACCGGCGGTCGCCTCGAGTTCGGCGTCGGTCGCGGGGTCGCGCCCATCGAGCACTACTGGTTCGGCAACACCTGGCCGGAGTCGAAGCAGCGCTTCGAGGACACGCTCGCGATCATCTGCGAGGCGTTCGCAACGGGCGAGATCTCGAGCGCGAACAGCGCGTACTACGACTTCCCGACGATGCCGCTCTCCACGAAGCCCGTCCAGAGCCCGATCCCGTTCTGGTACCCGGGGAGCCCGGTGACGGCGGGCCGCCACGGCATGAACCTGATGTTCGCCGGCCCGGTCGACCAGCGCGCTTACGACCTGTACGTCGAGACCTGGCACAAGCACAAAGGCGACACGATCCGCGTCGACGGCCCGGATGCGCAACCACGAGTCGGTTGCACGATGCTGATCGCGATCGCACCGACCGAGAAAGAGGCGCTCGACGTCGCCCGCCGCGGCATGGACGGCCTGACGCGGCGCGCACACAACGTGCACCGCTACGACCATCTCGTGCTGCCCGAGGAAGAATGCGATGCAGCACTCGCGCCGCTGCGCGGCATCCTCTCGCACATGGAAGAGGCAGTCGCCGCAGGAGCCGGCACGCCCGACCAGATCGCGGAGCGGTTTGCGGCGATCCTCGAGTCCGGTCTCACGGACTACATCGTGTTGCAGCTTCCGACGGGCGACATGACGTTCGCCGAAGCGAGGCGCTCACTCGAGCTGTTCATCAGCGACGTCAAGCCGCAGCTCGAGCAGGCGTCGCTCGCGGTCTAGCGAAGCACGACTCCGTGTCGTTGTGGGCAGATCGTTGACCTGCGCGTCCGGTGCTCACCGACACCGGTTGTTCGGCGTGGTGATCGGCGCCGCGTTCGAGGCAATGCTCCGCCAACCCTGGTAGCTCGCCTGCACGGTGTACGAATAGCTCGTCGAGAAGGCGACGGTCTTGTCGGTGTAGGTGACCGTGCCTCGGCCCGAGACGGTGGCGATCGAGACGGATGCGCCGGCTCCCGTTGCGCGGAAGATCTCGTAGCCGTCGGCAAAGGCCGACGGCGTCGCCGTCCAGGTGAGGTTCACCCAGTCGTGTTTGAAGCGGACGCAGTTGCGGGCGGCAGCGAGACCGCTCGCCGGGCTGACGGTGCCCGCCGAGACCGTCAGGGGCCCGGCGACCGCTTGGGAGGCCCACGAAGCGCGGGCGACCGCCGCAAGCAAGCCACCGATCGCGATGACGGTCGCGAGCGCGACGAGCCTAGACCGCGCGCGCATGATTGCGAGCCTCGACTCGCACGAGCCGGTAGCCCCAGATGCGCGCGAGGAAGATCGACGCGAGCAGCAGAGGAAGCATCACGAGACAGAGCACCCGCACGAACGGCATGCGCAGCGCGATGACCGCGTAACCGAGGTAGGGAACGCGTGCGCGATAGTGCCAGACCGACGAGCCGGTGAGCTTCGCATCCCAGGGATCGAGCTCGGCATTCGCATCTCCCTTGGTGACGACGACTGGATGCGCGCCCCGCTTGATGATCTTGACGATGCGATGGGACTCGGTGTGCCTATCCCCGATCGGGATTGCGTAGGTGATGACGTCGCCCATGCGAACGTCGCTCGTCCGCTCCGGCGTCACGAGGATCATGTCGCCGGCACTGAAGCTCGGTCTCATGCTGTTCGAGAACACCGTCACAGGTCGATAGATCCCGAACCGCGGCAGCACTCCCCCGAGGACGAAGGCGAGACAGGCAAGTGCCACTGCGGCCGTCCCCGCAGCACGCAACATCGGCCGCAGTCCGGCGCGAGTGGCCAGCGACGCCGACGCCGTGAGCAGCAGCCCGTCGACGACGAGGAGAGGAGTGAGCCGCAACGAGGTCGCCAGAAACGGCATCGCGGCGACACAAGCCGGAACGACGAAGAAGAACGCCGTGCGGACGGCGGCCAGGGTCGCCGCCCGCACGTTGTCGTCTGGATGTTCCATCGTCGTCACCGGCTCCGCTGAACTACTTGTTCGTGCCGGCCCGCTGGATACCGACGAACGTGTAGTCGAGCGTCGACGAAAGGCCTTGCATCGTGTTCGGTGCCGACGACGGAAGTGTCAGCGTCACGCGGAGGTGATCGGTGATCCCGGCGGCGAGGGACGACAGGTTGGAGAGCGGAAGATTCAAGCCGATCACCGCCTGCGAGGCGAGAACGGAAGACGTCGTGCCGCTGCAGCTGTACGTGAAGGCGGGAGAGGTTCCGCTTTCGGTCCAGGGAACGGAGCAGCGGTCGATCGCCATCTGAAGGCCGTTCGTCGCGTCGGTGTCGAGCAGCGACGACAAGGACGCGGATGTCGTCAGGCTCACCGCCGCAAGATCGTCCGATCCGGGGATACCGGTGTTCTGCAGGTCGATCACCCGCTGCATCGTGTCGCCCGGCAGAAGCCCGTTGGCACCGAGCGTGAGCCGGTTTGCCGGGCCGACCGCGCCGAGCGCGATCGAGACGCTGCCGGTATCGAGCGCGTTGCTTGCAGCGCTCGAGCTCGTAAAGGTGGCGTAGGTGCCGAAGCTTGCGATGCTGGCCGCCGCCGCCAGAATTGTCGCCGAGGCGATGAGTCGCTTGAACATGTAGATCTCCTTCACTTGCCGCATTGGGAAAACTCACTTGGGGCAGGATTCGTCGGGAAACGGGTGCTCCCGTTCACCCGAAAAGGTGACGGCAGGCGTCTCTCCAGAGATCTTGATGAACGTGGGTTGACTGCCAGGTGCGACGCCCGCGCCGAGCCGAAAACTCCAGAGGCCTTGAGGTAGAACGAGGGAGAAGCTACGCGTCGATGAGCTTGTAGCCCACTCCGCGCACGGTGAGGAGCCGTTTCGGCCCCTCCCGCGACGCGATCTTGCGTCTCAGGCTCGAGATATGGACCTCAGTGGTGTGCACGTCGCCGATATGGACGCTGCCCCACAGGTGCTCGAGTATCTGACGGCGAGTGAAGACGGTTCCCGGACTGCTCGCCAGCAGGTTGAGAATCTTGAACTCTGAGGGCGTCAACGAGACGAGGGCGCCATCGACGGTCACTCGATCGTGGAGCACGTCGATGCTGACACCACCCACTGTTCGGACCATGTCACCGTGCGCCGCGCGATCGAGCTCGCGCCTGCGAAGCAGTGCCCGAATCCGGCCGAGAAGCTCCTCTGCGGAGAAGGGCTTCGTCACGTAGTCGTCGGCGCCGACTTCGAGCCCGAGAACGAGATCGAGGCCCGAATCCTTCGCGGTCAGCATGATGATCGGGACGCCGCTCTTGGCTCGAATGCGCCGGCAGACCTCGGTGCCGGTCAGCTTCGGTAGGCCCAGATCGAGAAGCACGAGGTCAAATGCCCCGGAGAGCGCCACCTCTACTGCAGCCTCGCCGTCCCTTGCCACGGAGACTTCGAAGTTCTCGCGCTCGAGTGCGTACGTCAGCGTGGCGACAAGCGACGGCTCATCGTCAACGACCAGAATGCGTGGGCTCATACGACTTCCCGAAGGCCGCTGAGGGGAAGAGTGATTCGCACCGTCGTGCCGTCACCTTCATTCGACTCGAGCTCGATCTGACCTCCGAGATGGCGCACCGCACCGCGGGCAATCGACAATCCCAGGCCGAAACCGCTAGAAGGGTCGTTGGCGTCTCCACGGTAGAAGCGATCGAAGATTCGCCTCTGGTCGTGCTTTGCGATTCCGGGTCCTGTGTCGATGACCTCGATTACGGCCAGCCCTCGGCCGTTGTCTCGCGCACGCAGCGACACGCTGCCGTTCCTGGTGTGTTGAATCGCATTCGCCGCGATGCTCGCAAGAGCCTGCTCGAGGAGGTGCGCGTCACCGTAGACCGTAAGCAAGGGTGGGCAGTCCACCGAGACAGTGACGCCCGGCCGATCGGTAAGACCGTCTGCAACCTGATCGAGAGTCGGCCGCAGAAGAACTGCTGAGAACTGAGGCGCCTCCTCGCCGGCCTCCGCGCGGGCGAGGACGAGAAGCGCACGAGTGAGGCGCGTCAAGCGCGCGGACTCATTCTCGATGATCCCGAGGAAGCGATCCCGTGCGCCCGGCTCGTCCTTCGCCCCCGTCTGCAACATCTCCACGGCGCCGACTATCGATGAGAGCGGCGTTCGCAATTCGTGAGCTGCATTCGTCGCGAACTCACGCTGCGCACGCTCGCTTCGCTCACGCTGCGATTCGTCGCTGACGACAATAATCGCGTTCTCGTCGCTTGCGCTCGGCGGAATTCCAGTGACGAGCAAGACCTGATCGTCGTCTACCGTGAGGCGGATCTGACTTGCGAGCTGCTGCGAGAAGAGATCGCGCGCGAGTTGCGCGATCGTCTCCCCTTGTGGCAAGTCCGCGAGGCTCTGGCCCGCAACCTGCCTCGGGAGCGAAAGCAGCTCGGTCGCGCGGCCGTTCGTGAATTCAACCCGCAGCGAACGATCGATGAGCAGAACGCCTTCGTCGAGTCGATCCAGGAGTCGTTCGAGCCGATGCCGGTCGTCGCGCAGCGCCTCGACGAGTGTCTGGAGCTGCACGCTCATCCGGTCGATCGAGGCGCCGAGGCTTCCGACCTCGTCCGGAAAGCGATCGCGAGCCTGAACCGTGAAGTCGCCTTCGCCGATCGCCTTTGCCGCCCGCGCGATCCGACCGAGACGAACGGCGATCAGGCTCGCGATGACGAAGCCGGCAATGCCGCCGACACCGACGGCAAGCAGAGCAGCTTCCAGAAACTGGTTCTGGACGAGCCCGAGCTGCTGCGCAAGCTCAGGACGCAGTGTGTAGGAGACAAGAGCAGCGGCGGCGCCGCCGTGAACCGGAAGCCCGACGACAAGCGTTGAGCCGTTCCGGTTCCCCACGATGTAGCGGTTGCGGCTGAGCGCGGTCCGCAGCGCCCGCTGATGCAGAGGCACCTTCGAGAGGGGAAGGCCGAACGAGGTTGCGCGCGTGATGAGCCGACCGTTCGAATCGAAGGCGAATAGCGCGAGCCGACGCCGCGCAGCAATCGAAGCAAGATCTTGTCTGAGTGCACCGGTGGTGCGGTCACGCTGCAGCGCTTCGGCGGCGATCACCGAGTTGCCGAGGGCGAACTCCCTCGCCGAGGAGCGAAAGGCACGCTGCGAACGGGCGTTGAGGACGCTGACGACTGCCGTCGCTGTAACCGCCGCGACGACGACAAACGCCAGCCCCAGCCACCAACGAATGCCGATGCCTCGCTTGGGTCTCCAGATCACGCGCCTATTTTCGCCGTCCGCCACCGACACCGGCACGAATCAAGATGTCTTGAGTTTCGGACACTCACACCGCTTTCATGCGCCAGACGCTTGAGCTTCAGGCCTCGGCCACAGATGCTGGGTCGGACAGATGGCGAGCGTCCTCCTCAGCGAAGCGGATCCAAGTGTGAGACGGCTCTTGACGGCCCTCCTCGAGCAGCTCGGTCACGAAGCGATCGTGCTGGATGGGGGCCTGGACGTGCCGCCGCCCGCCGACTTCCTCCTGCTCGACCCCACCGCGCCGGCCTATCTCGAGCAGGCCCGGATCGCGCGGCAGCGCGATCCCGCGCTACGGATCGTCTGGATGAGCATGCTCCCGCCAGATGCCCGATTCGTGAAGCTCGGGCCGAACACGCATCTCGCGAAGCCGTTCGCCCTGGAAGGGCTGCACGCCGCCCTCGAAGCCGCGCTCGCTTCGCCGGCGGAGGGCAGCTCCTCGTAACCCTCCACGAAGCGCACCGCCGGCCCTACGTCTGTCCGAGGAGCTCGTCCGTCGCGACAACAGCTCCGTAGCCGCCGCCGAGCGCGGCGAGGAACGCGCCGTGGACGTGTTGCGCCGGGATCGTCTCGCCGGCGAACTCGAGGTCGAGGGTGGCGCAGGCGTCGGAGACGACGGTCACGTCGAACCCCAAGTCGGCGGCCGCGCGCGCCGTCGCGTCGACGCACATGCTCGTCATCATCCCGCAGACGACGACCTGGTCGACATCGGCCGCGCGCAACGTGGCCTCGAGTGTCGTCTCGCGGAAGCTGTTCGGGTGTGCTTTCTGCACGACCAGCTCGCCCGCGAGCGGCGCGACGGTGTCATGGATCTCGATGCCGCGCGTGCCCGGCCGCATGAAGGGCGCGTCGGGCGCATCCCAGACGTGTTGGACATGGACGAGCTGCTCGCCGCTTGCGCGGAAGGCATCGAGCAGGCGGCGCACGTTCGCCGCGGCCGCATCGGGTCCCGCGAGCGGGTGAGCGCCGCCGGCGAAGTAGTCGTTCTGGACGTCAACGATGACGAGCGCGCGCGGCATGCAGGTCTCCTTCGATCACGATGAACGGCGTCGAGCATACAAGCCGTCATGCGCCGTCCCGCACATTCGCTGCGCCGGCAACCGAGCGCGAGCTTTGCTTACGGCTCGGCGACCGACAGGGCGCCGACGGGACAGGCGTCCACGAGCTCGTTGGCTCGGTCTGCTTCGAGCTCGACGATGCGGATTCGCGCAACGCCATGCTCGTCCAGCTCGATAGCGTCTGGGTCGACTGCGACGCATTCGGCAGAACCGATGCAGGCGTCCGGGTCGACGATCACATGTACGAGCATGGCGCGTGTCCTCCTCAGGCCGGTGTTGTGATTGATGGCGCAGCGGCAACGAGCTCCCGAGCTTCGCGTAGGCGCGCGGGCGCATTGAGCAGGAGCACGCACGCGGGCACGCCGTCGGAGTCGCGCCCGACGACGAGCCCTTCGTCGGCGTGCCACTCGACAGCGGCGTCGCTGCGGCCGACCTGCTGGATGCGAAGGGGACCGATGTCGCTGAAGAAGTACGGCTCACGAACGTAGGGCGCGGTGGATCCCAGGATCGACTCGGCCACGTGGCGTCCGCTCCAGAGGGCGTGATCCCAATGCGGTATCCCGATGCGTCCCCAGCGCGGGTGTGGGAACGAGACGCAGTCGCCGCACGCCCAGAAACGCTCGCGGCCGATCACGCGCAGCTGCTGGTCGGCCGCGAGGGTGAGCGCCCACGCATCCTCGCCGACGAGCTCTTCCGGCAGGCTCGTGCGGAAGCCGGCCGCCGAGATGACGACGTCGCACGGCACATCGCCGTGGGTCGAGGTGCGCACGACCGCGCGCTCGGACTCGATGGTCGCGGAGTCGATCTTGCACTCGCCGAGGAACCGAACGCCGAGTGCGTCGAGCGTCGCACGGGCGAGGTCGGAGATCCTGGGCAGGAAGCGCGCCAGCGGGCGGTCGAGCATGTCGAGGAGCGTCACCTCGTGCGCACCCGCGAGGGTTGCGGCGGTCTCGGTGCCGATCAGCCCCGCGCCGACGACCACCACGCGCCTGTGCGGGTTCGCGAGGCGCTGGGCAAGCGAGACGAGGCCCGCGCCCGTGCTGTTCTCCTCGGCCCACTCGAAGCCCGGAATCGGCGGCTTGGGGTAGCGCAGGCCGGTCGCCCAGACGATCGTCGGCGCCTCGATCGTGACCGGATCGCCCCCGGCCGAAGGGCTCACCAGGAGGCGGCGCCGGTCGAGGTCACACTCGGTTACGACTCCGTCGACGTGCTCGATTCCTCGCTCGGCAAGCTGCGCCGCATCTGCGAGGAGGGGAACGCGACCGGTGAGCAGCGCGCGCTTGGAGAGAGGCGGCCGGTCGTGCGGCAGGCCCGGCCCGATCAGCGTCACCGGCACGCCCCGCTCAGCGAGTCGGGCGGCGCAGGCGTAGCCCGCGACGCCGTTTCCGACGACGACGATGTCGCTCATGCACCAATCAGAGCGTGCCCGCGGGTCGACAGCATCAGTGGCCACGCCGGTCGGTCTTGTGGGAAACCCGTATCCGACCCGCGCGCCGCTACGGATGCCACACGATTTCGCCGCGGCGATCCTGTCCGATAAGGCGTGCGTCGGGCAAACGGACGCCGGTGGAAAAGCAGCAACCGACCGAAAGGATCGCCGTGGCTGCGATCGCACATGATCGCCGAGGCCCGAGGACGGCAAGCCGCCGCGAGTTGTTTGCGCTCGCAGCAGCCCTGGCCGCGACCGCACTGACCGGCGCAGCGGCCATCGCCGGCCTGACTCGAAACGCTCCCCCCGCGCCCACGACGCCCCAGATCGGCCAGGTCATCACGCCCGCCGTCCCGGCTCCGGCGAGGCGAGCGGAGCCCGGAGACTGACATGCGCCCGATCTGGGCAACAGTCATTGCTACCTGGTCGCTCTTCGCCGTGCTTGCCATCCTGGCCTGGACACGCCCGCAGCCGGCGTCGGCGCCGCAGCCCATCCCCGGAGCCGTCGTGGTGAAGGGCAAGAACGGGACGAGCAACCTCGTTGTCGTGCAGCCCGGCGCGGCGACGTCGCATGCGACAACGCGAACCTCGCCTGTTCCGGCGGGATGATGGTCGCCCAATCAGTGCCCGTCGCGTGGCTCGTCGCGCGTTCCGCCGGCCTCGTCGCTCTCGCCTTCCTCACGGTCTCGGTCACGCTGGGCCTCGCCCTGAGCACCAGGCTGCTCGGCAACAAACGCGGCAAGCTGCTGCTCGGCTGGCACCAGACGCTCATGTGGACCGGCCTTGCGATGGTCGCGCTGCACGGGGGCGCGCTCGCGCTCGACCCAGTGATGCGCTTCGGCTTCGTCGGCGTGCTCGTGCCCGGCGCCGCACCGTGGCGGCCCCTGCCCGTGGCCGCCGGCATCGTCACCGGCTGGCTGATGCTCGCCCTCGCCGCTTCGTTCCACGTCCGCCGCACGATCGGCCAGGGACGCTGGCGCCTGATGCACTACGCGAGCTTCGTCGCCTTCGGGATCGGGCTGTATCACGCCCTCAACGTCGGCACGGAGTTCAGCGGCGCGCGCGGCCTGATCATCGCCGGAGCCCTGGCGGCCCCGGTCACCTGGCTCGTGTACGCGCGCATCCTGATCCCGCGCGCGGCGAAGAAGCCGCCCACCCGCCCGGCCCCTGAGCCGACAACCCGGCCGCAGGCAGAGAGCCGCCCCGCGGTGCCGGCATGACGAACGCACTCGAACACACGTCGTTCCGCGCGATGGGCACCGTTTGCGCGCTCGCCGCGAACGCGGAAGACACGATCTTCTGTCGCCGTGCGCTCGAAGCGGCACGGCACGAGGTCGACGCCTGCGAGCGTGCACTCTCGCGCTTCGACGCGGAGAGCGACCTCTCACGGCTCAATCGGGCCGCCGGTTCGTGGGTCGGAGTCGACACGAGGCTGGTCGATGCGCTGACAGCCGCGCTTCGCGCGCGCGCCGACACAGGAGGGCGATTCGACGTAACCATCCTCCCGGCGCTGGCCGCCGCCGGGTACGACCGCTCCTTCGAGCTGCTCACGAAGCGGGCCGCGACGACACTCGACGGCTGGCAGGCCGGCGCGTGCATCGACGTCGACGCGGTCGCGGGAAAGGCGCGTGTCGAGCGCGGCGCCGCCGTCGACCTCGGCGGCATCGGCAAGGGATTCGCCGCGATGCGCGCGCTCAACGCGATGCGCGCCGCGTGTCCCACGCTGACCGGGGCGCTCGTCGACCTGGGCGGCGACATCGCCGTCTGGGGCACGCCTCCCGAGGGAGGCCCATGGCGCATCGACATCGCCGACCCGCGTGCGGCTACGCGCATCGCCGGGACCCTGCAGCTCACGAACGGGGGTGTCGCCACATCCGGGCGCGACGCGCGGAAGTTCGGGCGCAACGGAGAGCTCCACCACCTGATCGACCCACGCACTGGGACGCCCGCAGCAGCCGGCCCACTCGCGGTCACGGTCGTCGCCGCGAACGCCACGGAGGCCGAGGCACACGCGACCGCGCTCGCAGTCACAGACGTCGACGAAGCTCGCGACTACCTCGCCGCGCGACCCGGCATCGCCGCGCTGCTGATCCCGCAGGTCGAAGAGGAGCCGATCGCGATCGGCTCCCTTCCGCTGGTTCAAGAGCAGCCGCGAGCACGCTTTGTCATCACCACAGAGGCAGGACGGTTCCCATGAGATCGATCGACCACAACCACGCATTCGTACGGCGGTACGTCGCCGCGCTCGCCGGTGCCGCACTCGTCGCCGTCGCCGCCGCGGGCTGTGGAGGCAGCTCCGGCGCAGGAGGCGGCAACAAGTCGGCCGCGAACTTCATCGACCAGGTCACGACGCAGTTCTCGCGTGGCCAATCCGGACGGCTCTGGGAAACGCTCCATCCCGCCGACCAGGCCGTCGTCAGCCGCGCCCGCTACGTCGAGTGCCAGACGAACGAGGGCTTCGACCTGCAGAAGCTCAAGGTCCTCGAGACCTACCCCGAGACGATCGACGTCGCAGGCAAGGCAACGCCCTCGACGGCGGTGTCGCTCAGGACCACCGCCTCCGACGGCACGACGACCGCGACGATGCACGCCGTCCTGCTCAACGGCAAGTGGCGCTGGATCCTGTCGGCCGCCGACTACGCCGCCTACAAGCAAGGCAAGTGCCCGAAGGGCTAGCTGCTCTGCCTACGCACGTTGTGAACGGCTGAGAGCTACATCCGGCTCCGCTCGCGCTGCTCGGCTTCTGCCTTCCGGCCGAGCGAACGCGCCAAGGCCGCCTCGCACCGAGCTTCCGCTCGTCCAGCCGGGCCATGCCCCGAGCCAAGAGCGGGACCTGGTTCGAACCAGGTCCCGCCTCATGCGCCTTGCAAGACATGGCGCCCCGCAAGCCCGCTCGGTTACCGGCGTTGCGAGAATCGGGACCTGGTCCGAACCAGGTCCCGATTCCCGGGCCGCGCGAACAGAGCCAGGTCTCACTCACACCGCGAGCGCGGCAACGACCACACAGCCCGCCCGGAAACCAGTCCCCCCGATCAGCCGCGTTCACAACGTCCGTGGGTTGGACAGCTACCGGCTGCGCTGGACACTGACCCTGCTCTCTGACTAGAGTCAGAGATATGTCCGCCGCGGCGACCGAGCGCGTCCGCTCGTTCAACCGCACGGTGACGCAGCGCATCGGTGTGCTGCACGACGAGTATCTGGCCCGCGGCCGGCCACTCGGCGCGTCACGGGTGCTGTGGGAGATCGGCGACGCCGGCACCGACCTCCGCGCCCTGCGCGTCCGGCTCGATCTGGACTCGGGGTATCTGAGCCGTCTGGTGCGCTCGCTGGAGCAGGGCGGGCTCATCGTGGTCGAACCGAGCCCGGGCGACAAGAGGGTTCGCTCGATCCGCATCACCGCCGCCGGCCGCGCCGAGCGGAAAGTGCTGGATCGACGCAGCGACGAGCTCGCGCAGTCGCTGCTGGCGCCGCTGAGCGACGCCCAGCGCGACCGGCTCGTGGCAGCGATGGAGGTCGTCGAGCGACTGCTCAGCGCAGGGCTCGTCGAGGTCGACATCGAGAGCCCGAGCAGCGCTGCAGCGCGATTCTGCATCGCGTCGTACTTCAGCGAGCTCAACACGCGCTTCGACACGGGGTTCGATCCGAGCCGGAGCATCTCCGCCGACGTCGCCGAGCTCACCGAGCCCGTGGGCCTGCTGCTCGTCGCACGGCTCCGAGAGGAGCCGGTCGGCTGCGGCGCCTTGAAGCTCCACGGCGCGGAGCCCGCCGAGATCAAACGGATGTGGGTAGCACCGGCGGCGCGCGGCCTCGGCGTCGGGAGGCGCATCCTGAGCGAGCTGGAACAGCGCGCCCGCGAACGACGTGTGGGCCTCGTGCGGCTCGAGACGAACAAGACCTTGCGCGAGGCCATGGGCCTCTATCGCTCCGCCGGCTACGTCGAGGTCGACGCGTTCAACGACGAGCCGTACGCCCAGCACTGGTTCGAGAAGCGCCTCGAACCGCGAACGTGAGCGCTCAGGCTCGCTTGGCGATCGCCCCGAGGGCATAGCCGTCCTCGAGCATCGCCGGCGCACGCTGCTGCAGCCTGTCCCACTCCGGCACGTCCCAGCCGAACGAATCCGCGAGACGCGCGATCATGCTGAAGAGCGCGCAGACCGTCGCTGCATCGCACAGCGCCTGGTCGGAGACGCCGGCGGCGCGCACCTCGTCGGCGTCCGCCGACGTCAGCTCCTCGGGGCGAAGCGTCAGCTTCTCGAGGAACACGAGCGTCGCCTTGAGCTCCGGCCGCAACGGCGCCGTGCGCCAGTCGTCGACGACCGCCTGCCAGACCTCCTCACCGAGCGCGTACGACGCAACTGCGCCGTGTGACCCCGTTCAGAAGGGGCATTGGTTGAGTAACGACGTGAACCCAGCGAAGAGCTCACGCTCGCCGGCGCTCCAGTCGGACGGCCCGCGCATCACGGCGTGGAGCTCGTCCGTGAACGGCCCACCAAAGACCTCGGGCCGGTAGAGGAGCGTCTTCACGACGCCGAGCGGCTCCCGCCCGCTGCGCTCGCGCGCCATCTGCAGGAATGCCGCCTGCTCGGGCGCGTGACCGTGGTCGACGACGGAGAGCCGGATCATCCGATCACCCCCGAGGCCGCGTCGAGACGACGCAGGCCCTGCGCGATCGCGACCGCAACGGTCTGCTCGAAGATCTCGTCCTCCGAGAAGCCGGCGGCCTTGAGCCCTTCGACGTCGGCGTCGGTGACGGTGTACGCCCGCTCGCGCACCTTGGCGAGGTACGGGGCCATTGCCTCCGGTGCGGGCTGCATGTCGGCGACGACCGTCCGCAACTGTGCGATGTGCTCGCTCACGCGCACAACTCTACGAGAAGTTGGGGGTCCGCCCGGTCCCGGAGCCTGACCCCCCGTTCCGCGTCAGGCCTCGACGGAGATCGGGATTGGGGACGCTTGCGAGCGACGTAGCTCCGCGAGCAGCCGCGAGCGAACGTGGCGATGGACGAGGAGCGGCACGAACTCCTCGAAGTGAGCCTGCGCCAGCAGATCCGAGGCGACATCCTCCAGGTGCTCGTCGACGTGCTCGGCTGGAACCTGCGGAAACTCGCGCTCGAGGTCGACCCGAAGGTGTGCGAGCTTCCTGAGCGTTCCCGGCGATGCCTGCATTCTCGTCCAGTCCAGCGTTCCTCGAGTCCCCGTACATCCGGGCTTGCCCCGATTTGCGATCGGTGCCTGCCCGGATGAGGGGCGCGACGGTCACCGACGCTTCTTCAGCACCACCGTCGTGGATCGGCTTCTGACACTGCCCCCGGTGGGAGTGAAGGCGATCGTGACCTTGACGTTGACGCGCCCCACACGGTTGAGCGTCTGGCTGGACTTGCCGGTTGCCTGCACCGTCAACTGCACCCCGCCGGGGCTCGCCCCCGTCGTTGCCTTCGCGCCGCGCACGCCCGCTCCGCTCTGCGTCAGCGTGCCGGCGCCGGGGGCGTTCACGGTGAGCCTCACCGTTCCTCTGCTGAGGTCGGCCTTCGCAGCGCCGATCGTGAACAGGTTGCTCGGCGCCGCTTGCGGCGTGTAGCGGGCGACGTAGGTCGCGAGCGGGTCCCCGCCGGCGCTCGTGAAGCTGCCTCCCACGTAGACGTCCTTCCCGAGGGTCGCGACCGCCAGGCCGTTGCCGATCCACGGGCCGTTACCGGCGCCGTTCGAGCCCATCGGCTTCCACGCGGTTCCGTCGAAGCTGGCAACGCCGTCCGCTGCGGGGTTTCCATCGGCGTTCTGGAACGAGCCCGTCACGACGAGCTGCGAGCTCGTCGCGGCCATCGCATAGATGAACGCCGTCTGTGGGAGCCACCCGTCCGTGCCCGCGGTGTTTGCACCGACAGCGCTCCACGCCGAACCGTTCCACTTCGCGACGTGGTCGGCCTGCGGGATGCCGGCGACATTCACGGAGTCTGTGCCGATGTAGACGTCGTTGCCGCTCGACGTCATGCTGCGAACGTAGTCGTCGACCGCGCCGCCGCCCGCGCTCGGGCCCGTGCCCAGCGCATGCCACGTGCCGTCGTAGGCCGCGACGTGGTCGGCCGCGGGGATCCCCGCCATGTTGATGAACTGCCCGCCGGCGTACAGCGTGCCGTTCGCATCGCGGGTGAGTGCATAGACACCGCCGTTGATGTCCCCGTCGCGGATGGTCGTGGATCTCGCGACACCGGTGTTCAGATCGCACGCGAGCAAGAAGTCGGCAGAGGGAATGCCTGCGCCGTTCACGAACGAGCCGCCGACATAGAGCGTCGAGCCGATGATCTGAAGGGCGGCGACGCTGGCGCCGAACGCCGGAGCCGGACTGCAGAACGGCGCCCAGTTGCTGCCGTCCCAGACCGCGAGGAAGTCGGCGTTGGGATTGCCGCCGGCGTTGGTGAAGTTGCCGCCCACAAAGAGCCTGACATGGTCGGCGTCCCAGGCGATCGCACGCACGTCGCCGTTGAGCGGCGAAGGCGTCGCGTACGCGCTCCAGAACTGGGTTGGGTACCACACGGCAAGGTGCGCTGCGGGTCTACCGTCTGCGGTCGTGAAGTTGAAGACGCCGCCGACCAGCAGCCCGTTGTCCGACTCCGCGCTGAGCGCGTAGACGGCGCCGTTCAGCGGAGCGACGGTCGGTGTCTTGAACTCGCCGAGGTGGTCCCAGCCACCGGGGCCGGCCGCCGACGCACCGGCGACGACGAACGTGAGGGACAACGCGACCACCAGCGTCCACCGTGCTCGCTTCGTTGCTGGCCTCACGGTACGCGCTCCCTTTGGTTGAACGCCACGGAACGAACCGTCCGGGTCTCAGCCGGTGCGGGAGTCTACCGTGGCTCGAGGGAACGGATCCGGCGCGGGCCAGATCAGCCTGGAACGGCGATGACGACCTTTCCCTGGGCGTGTCCATCTCCGAGATACGTGAGCGCTTCGGGTAGATCGCTCAGCGCGTACCGCCTGTCGATGACAGGCGTCACTGTCTCGGCCTCCAGAAGCTGCGCCAGGACGAGCAGATCCGCTTTGTCGAACTTCGCGAGGAACAGCACCACTCGCCGGCTCCCGACAAGCGAAGCGAGCCAGACACCGCCGAAGTGACGGAGAGGTCCGAACCAGTGATGGCCGCCCTTCGGTCCTCCGACGACGACGAGAGTCGCCTTGTCGGCCAGGACGCGCGCGCACTCCGACCACGATCGGTTCCCCGCGATGTCGAGCATCAGGTCATAGCGCTGCCCACTGAGCGTGAAGTCCTCCTGGGTGTAGTCGATGACGTGGTCTGCACCGATCGACCGCACGATGTCCACGTTCCGCGTGCTGCACACGCCCGTGACTTCGGCTGAGAACGACTTGGCGATCTGCACAGCGAAGGTGCCCACACCGCCCGACGCGCCGTTGATCAGGACCTTGTGCCCTGCCTGGAGCTTCCCCTTGTCGCGAAGACCCTGCAACGCGGTCAGCGCCGCCACGGGCACGGCTGCCGCCTGCTCGAACGTCACGTTGGCGGGCTTCGGCACCACCGCTCGCTCTTCGCGAACACAGACGTACTCGGCGAAGGCCCCGTTCTTCCCGCCGAACACCTCGTCGCCCGGTTGGAACCGGGTCACACCGGCGCCGACCTCTTCGACGGTCCCTGCATAGTCGACGCCGAGCGCTCCGCTCTTCGGCTTGCGGAGCCCTGCTTGCAGGCGCGCGATGTACGGGTCGCCCGTCAGGGTGTGCCAGTCCACCGGGTTCACGGAGGTCGCGTGCACGCGCACCAGCACCTCGTCGTCTGCGACGACCGGCCTCTCGACCTCTCGGAGCTGGAGAACGTCGGCCGGCGCTCCGTACGCGTCGTAGACGAGCGCCTTCATCGCGTGCCGCCGCCGACGACTGTCAGGACGACGTTGCCCGTCTTCTGTCCGGTCTCGACGTACCTCGTCGCCTCGACAACCTGCTCGAGCGGGTAGGACCGGTCGATGACCGCCCGGTACTTGCCGGCCTCGATCAGCTCCTTGAGGAACAGAACCTCGTCCCTCGTGTACCTGGGCATCGGAAGCGTCACCTTCTTGTCTCCGATCAACCGCGTCAGCAAGGCGAGTAGTGGAACGTGCCACATGAACCCGAGGTCGGTCTCGAAGAACGTTCCGCCGGGCTTCAGCGAGCGTCTGCACCGCCGGAACGAGTGCTTGCCGACCGCGTCGAAGATGACGTCGTACGTCTCGCCGTTCTTCGTGAAGTCCTCGTGCAAGTAGTCGATGACCTCGTCTGCTCCGAGCGACCTCACGAGCTCGACGTTCTTCGTGTTGCACACCGCAGTGCGCGTCGTAGTACCTGGCGAGCTGTACCGCTGCGGTGCCGATGGATCCAGAGGCGCCGTAGACGAGAATGCTCCGCCCCGTCCGAAGGTCTGCGTTGCGCACGCACGCCAGCGCGATGCTCGCGCCGTCGCAGACCGCCGAAGCCTCCTCGAAGGTCATGGCGGCCGGCTTGTGCGCCAGCGCGCCGCGCTCCCGGATGCAGACGTACTCGGCATGCGCACCCGATCGGAGACCGAAGACCTCGTCGCCGACCGCGAACTCGGTGACAGCTGCGCCGACTGCCTCGACCTCGCCGGCCAGCTCACTGCCGAGGATGTTCCGCTTCGGTCGGAGCAGGCCCGTGAAGAAGCGGGTGAAGAACGGCTCGGCTTCGCGCCAGCCGCAGTCCGACCGGTTGACCGTCGTAGCGTGGATCTTGACCAGCACCTCGTCGTCCTTGGGTACCGGCCGCTCGACTTCTGCAAGTCGCAGGACGTCCGGCGGCCCGTACTTCTCGTAGACAACGGCTCTCATCGGTGGTCCTTCCGTTTCTCGATCGAGTGCGGGCACCGGATCGGTCCGCCGGTCTTCCACGCGCGGCCCGCTCGAAACAGCTCCGCGGGCTTGCCGCCCGCCGCGCCGGGCCGAGCTCGGCGCCCGGTCGCGATCACCCAACCGTCCTCCGCGACGAGACTCCGCCGGAAGTTCGCGGCGTCGAGTTGCACGCCCCAGACGGCCTCGTACACCGCCCGCAGCTCGGCCAGCGTGAACGTCGCTCCGGCGAACGCCGTTGCGATGCCCGTGACCTCCAGCTCGACGCGAACACGCTCGACCGCGTCGCGCACGATCTGCAGATGATCGAACGCGAGATCGATCTTCCCGTTGAGCACGTCGGACACCGGGATCAGGGCGGCCGCTGCAGCGTCCGAGCCCCCCACCACCGCTCCCACGTCGCGAAGCACTGCGAGATACGCGATCGTCACGACGTTCATCCGCGGGTCGCGCCCGGGATCGCCGTAGGCGCCGAACTGCGTCAGCAAGCTCGCGGCGTCGACGCCGGTCTCCTCGACCAACTCCCGCTTCGCCGCCTCGTCCAGGGTCTCGGTGGGACGCTTGAACCCACCCGGGATCGCCCACATCCCCTCGAACGGCGCCTCACCACGACACACGAGCAACACGTGGAGCATGCCCTCGGACATGGTCAGGACCACCACGTCCACCGTCACCGCAAACGCCGGGAACTGCGAGGGGTCGTAGTCCACCGGTATCCCTGCGTTCCTCCTTTTGGTCTTCATGACTCTTACCGTATCAGACGGTTATTGTCTTGTCGACTAGAACTCTGAGCGTGGACATTCGAACGGTGGGAAGCGCGGCCACTCGCACATCGTTGCAAGACTCCGGAGATGAAGATCGAGCTCCTGTACTGGGATGGATGCCCGTCGTACCCGGAGGCGCTGGAGCTGCTGCAGAGTGTGCTCGCCGAGCGGGGACTCGACACGACCGTCGAGTTGTGCGAGGTGCAGACCGACGAGGAGGCGCAGCAGCTCCGCTTTCCCGGCTCGCCGACGATCCGCGTCGACGGGCGCGACGTCGACGCGTCCGGTGCAGAGTCCCGACCCGCGCTGACGTGCCGCATCTATCTCCTCGCGGACGGGCGCGTATCCCCGATCCCGAGCCGCGAACAACTCGAGGAGGCCCTCACGTGAACGTTGCCCTTGCGCAGACTGCGCCGTCGTTTACCCTGCCCGGCGTCGACGGCCGCGACCATTCGCTCGACGACTACAGCGACGCGCGCATTCTCGTGCTCGTTCAGTCGTGCAACCACTGCCCTTACGTCCAGGCGTGGGAGAGCAGGCTGATCGCGATCCAGAAGGACTACGCCGAGCGAGGCGTGCGCTTCGTTGCGATCTCGTCGAACGACGCTGCGAGTCATCCCGAAGACTCCTTCGACGAGATGCAGACGCGCGCGCGAGAGCGGAGCTTCAACTTCGACTACCTGTACGACGAGCAACAGAGCATCGCGCGCGCACTCGGTTCCGAGCGGACGCCTGAGGTGTTCGTCTTCGACGGCGACCGCAAGCTCGCCTACCACGGAGCGATCGACGACAACAGGGACGAGAGGGCGGTCGCGACCCACTACCTGCGCAACGCACTCGACGCTGTGCTTGACGAAGCGGTGCCGGCCGTCACCGATACTCCCGCCGTCGGGTGCACTGTGAAGTGGCGGACATAGACCTCCGCTAGAGGAGGCCGTTGGTGAGCGTGAGCGTAAGGCGGCCGCGAGAGGCGTTCTTGCGCGTGTCGGCGGATTCGACGTCAATTCGGTACGACCCGTCGGGGTGGCGGCGCGTGTCGAAGGCGGCTGCGAGCTGGAAGCGGAAGAGCCCCGGCTTGTTGGGATGGTTTTGGGAGGTTCCGGGTGCGTAGACCGCGCCGAAGTGCGAGGCGGGCGGCAGCGTGGTACGAAAGTCGGCGACGATCCGCCACGGCACAACGGCGCGCCCGTTGCGGACGAGCCGCCAGCGCAGCAGGGCCGGCGTGACCGGCATCCCGTGCCAGGGCGGCGGTGCCGAAATCGGAGGGATGTCGTGTGCTTCGGCGATCAGATCGACGACACCTGCGAGGGTATTCGGATCGAGTGGGACACCGCGTCGTTCGGCGACGATCCGGTCGACGACGGGAGCACCGAAATCTGAGAACGGCGTCAGAGCGCCCTCGCGCAACGGGTTCCAGTACTCACCGCCGCTCCGCTCGGCGAAATGGACGTGACCCCATCCCTTCGCGATGTGCCCTAGCAGCGCGTGCTGGGCCACGTGTTCTCCATGCCGCACCACCGGCACGATGTGCCAATAGCCGTGCTCGCGGTCGCCCCCAGCCTCGACGACCGCGACGTTTTGCTCGCCTTCGAGGTCGACGGTTCCCGGCTGCACGGCGTACACAGGCGTCCCGTCCGGCGCGGAGACGTCGATGCCGAAGTGGAACGCCCTCGCACCACGGTCGCCGATGCGCGGATCGCAGAAGAAGCCGCGCACGGAATGTTGCCGGTCAAACGGCGCGACAGGCCACCCGTAGGTCATGCGGTCCCCGCGTCCGTCCACCGCACTACAAGCTCGGCGATCATTGCCGCGGCTGCATAGCCACTCGTCAAACGACGCCGCACGCTCCGGCGCAACGAGCGCAACGGCTTGATCTGCTAGAGCGTCTTCCCAAATGCGTTGAGGTAGGACTGCTGCTTCGGGTCGGTGAAGAACGTGTGCGCGGCGGCTTGGCCCCAGGTGTAGAGGTTGTCGGCATCGGTCCGTGTGAGTCCGAAGTTCGTGGTGCTGATGCCGTGGGTCGGGATGCTGACTGTCCGCGCCGAGACGGCCTGTTCCAACTGCTGGCGGTCCCACGCCTCGGTCGCAGCCGAGAACATCGCCTTCAGAAGCGGCACCGACCAGAGCGGCCGAGGAATCTTCCGATACGGCAAGCCCTCGGTCACACTGGCGCCAGGGTGCAGGCGGAACCCCAAGGTCGGTCGCTTCGGATTGGGCGAGTCGAACAGCCAGATCGGGAAGTTCGAGAGCAGACCGCCGTCGACCATGTAGTAGGGCCTGCCGCCCTGGTATAGGGCCACGGGAGCAAACAGGAATGGGTAGCTCATGCTCATGCGTACCGCGTCGACGATCGGGAAGGTGTCCTTGTCGAGCGGCTTTCCGTTTTCGTCCTGATAGTCGGGGAGGTCGTCAGGCAGGATCGCGAGCCGGCCGCCGGTCACATCAGAGGTGATGACGTGTAGCCGGTAGATCGCCCGCTCGTACTTCTCGTCGCTGATGTCGGGCAGCTCGGAGCGCGGCGGCAAATCGCGCCGCTTCACATCGCCGAACGTCAGCTCGGTCTTGCCGAGCTCCCGCGCGAGCGGCGAGGCCGCCAATTGCTCGCTCATCCATTCCTTGAAGTAGCGGCCGGGCGCCATTCCGCGGCGTCGCATGATCGCGCTGTACAACCCGCCGAGCCACATGCCGCCGAAGCCGGTATCGGCGAAGCGCGAGTACTTCGCATCGGCGAGGATCTTCTGCAGCCCGGCCGCGTCGTAACCGGCGACGAGCAGCGCCGAGACGATCGACCCCGCGGAAGTGCCTGCGAGGTTGACCCACTCCTTGACGCCCGCGTCGCTCTCGGCGGCGGCGATAGCGCCCGCGAAGGCGATCCCCTTCACGCCCCCGCCCTCGAAGACCGCGTCCGCACGCTGGCGCTCGTCTACCGGCACAGCTCACCCACCCCTTCAGTTGACCTGCCGCAGACCACGGCGAGTATCACAGACAAAACCCGGCGTGCTCAAGCCGAGACCGGCGACCCGGCTATCCGGTCGCTGCAACCCCGAACGGCTTCTCTGTCCCTGACCAGATGGTTGATGCCATGGCGGGGTGCGTCTGGGGATGGCCCAGGCCAAGCCATGTGGTCGGGTCAGCCGAAGGCAAGGCTG
>Ga0209638_1000413_pt1 | contig 28162 bp, 25 predicted proteins | sample BarGraNGADG00211_FD_184490 | JGI IMG/M metagenome (GOLD analysis project Ga0209638, IMG submission 184490) | Arctic peat soil microbial communities from Barrow, Alaska - Barrow Graham LP Ref core NGADG0002-211 (SPAdes) (version 2) | ecosystem: Environmental > Terrestrial > Soil > Wetlands > Peat...
CGATCTACCGCTCCGCTCGCTTTCGGAGCGCCGATCTGAAAATATCTCCGCCATGAACGAACATCCGATCACACTCCACGTAATGGACGACCTGCGGCGTTCGCGTCTCACGGTCTTCTTCCGCCCTCTACTCAGTATCCCTCACATCATCTGGATGTATCTCTGGGGAGCCGTTGCAGGAATCGCTGTCATCATCAACTGGTTCGTGGCTCTCTTCATCGGCCGTCCGGCAAAGCCGCTCCAGAGCTTCATCGCGGCCTACCTGCGCTACGCAATCACCGTAGGCGCCTATTTCCTCTACGTCGCCAACCCGTTCCCGGGCTTCATCGGTGAGCCCGGCAGCTATCCGGTCGAGCTCGAGCTGCCAACCGAGCCCGAGAAGCAAAGCCGGTGGAAGACGTTCTTCAGAATCGTCCTCGTCTACCCCGCACTCCTCGTCGCAGCACTCTCGATCTACCCCGTGGCGTTCCTCTTTTTCCCGCTCATCGGTTTCGCCTGGTGGGCGACGATGATCACAGGGCGAATACCGCGTGGTTTCCGCGACCTCGGCGCCAATGCCCTGCGCTATATGGGGCAGATCTACGCCTACTACTACCTGATCACAGATACGTATCCCTGCTCGAGCCCGTACGTTGGCATGGCGCTCGGGTCGCCGGTCGTCGCTGAGGCGCCGGCTGCCGTGAAAGCGCCAGTCGCACCTGAAGCACCAACCGCACCAGAGGCGCCTGAGGCGCCGCCGGAAGCGTGAGCAAAAGCTCTCGTCGCCTGCTGGGGCTCCTTGTTTTCGGGGCCCTGGCAGGCGGTTGGTCATACGCCGCCTACAGGCTCTGGCAGACGTCGGTCCCCGGCGACCTGAAGCTGCCGCCCGTGGACATCAGCGCGATAGTCGGCGCCAGCGAGCTGCACCGGGCCCAGCACTTCTCTTTCGTGCTCGACCTGTTCGGGCTTGCCGGGTTGCTGCTGCCCCTGATCGTGCTCGCTTTCTACGCCAAATGGGGTCACCGCTTCATCGGCGAGTCGGCGGCGGGCCCGATCGGGACGGGGATGATGCTGGCGATGCTCGGGATAGCGATCCTCTGGATCGCCATGCTGCCCAGCAACCTCGGCCAGCTGTGGTGGCTTCGCCGCTACGGGATCGTGAAGACGGGCTACTCCGAGATGGTCATCGGCACCTGGTTCGCGCTCGGCTCCGAGTTCCTCGGAATCTGTCTGATCATCCTGATCGTGATGGGCTTTGCGCGCCTGCTCGGTAATCGCTGGTGGTTGGCCGGCGCGCCGGTTTTCGTTGCCATCGGGCTTCTTGTCACCTTCGTCCAGCCGTATATGAGCGGACTCGAACCGCTCCGCGACCACGCGGCGCTCGTACAGGCGGAACATCGCATCGCCAAGCGGGAGGGCGTGGCGGCTGTCCCGCTCAAGGTCGAGAACGTCGGCGGGCTGACCACCGCTCCAAACGCCGAGGCGATGGGGCTTGGTCCCAGCCGCCGGATCGGTCTCTGGAGCACGATCCTCGACGGTCGCTTCTCGGAGCCCGAGTTGGAGGTCGTGGTCGCACACGAGCTTGCCCATCACAAGCACAACGACCTTTGGAAAGGGATCGGCTGGTACGCGCTGTTCGTCTTCCCGATCGCGTACCTGATAGCCAGGGTGACGCGGCGACGCGGCGGGATGGCTGTCCCACTCGCGGTGCCCCTCTTCCTCTTTGCCTGGATTGGCCTGACGACCGCGACCTTGCCGATCGACAACGCCTTCTCGCGCCGGCTCGAAGCCGAGGCGGACTGGACGGCCCTGAACGCCACGAATGATCCTCAGGCAGCCAAGGCGCTGTTCGTGAGCTTCGTGCGCAGCACCAACGAGAACCCCAATCCGCCCTTCTGGGATCCGATCCTGTTCGGCAGTCACCCGACCGAGGCGCAGCGAATCGGCATGGTCGAGGCCTGGCAGGCCCAAAACGGCGGCTGAGTCGAGCTCTAGTTCTAGACCTGAACCGGAGGTAGCTTCGTCGCGCTCGGCTGGACCTGTTCGCGCACCAGCTCGAAGTAGGCGAGCGTCCAGACGAGAGCCGCGAAGGGCGCGGTGAGACTGCTGGCGATCGTGCCCACGATCCACGAAGCGAGGAAATCCGGCAGCGCGGAGAAGGGAAAGAGCGCGAGCCTGATCAGCGTGGATCCGACTCCGAGCACGATCATGGTCAGGAGTATCAGCCAGAACACCGGCCAGCTCGAGCCCTTGACCAGTTCCCACGATCGCCCGAACGATTCGCCGGCCGACTTCTTTTCCAGCACGATCACCGGCACGATGAAGATCCAGCGCGTCAACAGGATGAACCCGGGCACGACCAACAACACGAATCCGCCGGCGATACCGAGCGCCGCGACGACTCCGGCCGCGATCAGCGCCGGCAGGAGCGGCCGAGTCCGTAGATAGAGCTCCCCGATCGAGAGATCGGCGCGGCCGTCGCGCAGGTCGCTGACCGCCTCCACCAGGGCGCCCTGCAGCCAGAAAGTGCCGACGATCCAGAGCAGAAAGGAGACGATTCCCCAGAGGGCGGCCGTCGTCCAGTGATGAGCATGGGCCGACGACCCCGAGACGGCCGTGGAGAATTCGAGCACGACGAAGATGGGCGCGGCGGTCAGCACCAAGCGAAGAAACCACTTCCCGTACAGCTCCCCGGCCTGGCTGAGGACGCTTTCGATGCTCACGAGGCGAAGATTACTTCGATCAGGTTGCCGTAGCGCGTGCGTGCTCTTCGGCGGCGAGCAGGCGCTCGCTCTCGAGCGCGGCCATGCAGCCCGAGCCGGCGGCGGTGACCGCCTGCTGGAAGACCGGATCCTGGACATCGCCCGCGGCGAAGACGCCGAGCACGTTCGTAGCCGTAGAGTCCGGCTTGGTGATCAGGTAACCGGCCTCGTCGTGCTCGAGCACCTCGGTGAAGAGGCTCGTATTCGGGTCGTGCCCGATGGCGACGAAGACCCCGCCGGCTTCGACCTCCCAGGTCTCGTCCGTCTCGGTGTTGCGCAGTCGCACGCCGGTGACCTTTCCCTCTTCGGCTCCCAGCACCTCGTCCACCACGGCGCTGGTGACCAGCTCGATCTTCTCGTTCGCGCGCGCTCGCCCGAGCATGATCGGCTCGGCCCGGAACTCGCCGCGCCGGTGCACGATCAGTACCTTCTCGGCGAAGCGCGTGAGGAAGATCGCGTCCTCCATGGCCGAGTCGCCGCCGCCCACGACCACGACCTCCTGGCCGCGGAAGAAGGCCGCGTCGCAGACCGCGCAGTACGAGACGCCCTTACCCTGCAGGGTCGTCTCGGAAGGAAGCCCGAGCTCGCGCGCCTTGGCGCCGGTGGCGATGATCAGCACCTTCGCGCGATACGTTTCCTCGCCCGTCTCGACGACGAAGGGCCGCTGCGAGAGGTCGACGCGCACGGCGTCATCGGTGACGAACTCCGTCCCGAAGCGCTCGGCTTGGGCACGCAGGTCGCTCATCATCTGCGGCCCCATCACGCCCTCGCTGTAACCGGGGTAGTTCTCGACCTCGCTGGTGTTCATCAATTGCCCGCCCCACGCGATGCCTTCGATCACGAGCGGCTCGAGCAGGGCGCGGGCGCTGTAGAGAGCGGCCGTGTAGCCGGCCGGTCCCCCGCCGATGATGATTACGTTGCGCACGTCGCTGCCGGTCAAGTCTCCTCCTCCTGGGCCGCCGCCCTAAGCCTAACCAACGTAACCATGGCTGCCGCTGTTCCGGTAGCTAGACGGGCGTGACCGGATCGAGCGGCAGCGGCGCATATTCCTCGACGACGTCGGCGTCCAGGGGACCTTCGATCGCCATGTGCTCGGTCGACTGCTCGAGCTTGCCTTCGAAGCGGTCGATCCTCCGCTCGGCGTCCGAGAACTTCGATTGCGCCCGGCCGAGGTGCGTCCCGACCAGGTCGAAATCCTCCTTGAAGCGCCCGAAGTCCTTTTGCAGTCCCGTAATCTGAGCCATCACTTCCTGGGCATGCTTCTCAACCTGTAGTCCTCTCAGCCCGAACACGATCACCTGCAGGTAGGCGCTGAAGGTCGTGGGCGAGACTGGGAAGACGCGCTTCTCGAGCGCGTAGGAGTAGAGGGCGCCGGTCTTGCCGCAGACCAGCTCGTAGTAGACCGACTCGGATGGGACGTACATGAAGGCGAAGTCGTAAGTTCCCTCGGCCGGGCGGATGTACTTGCCCGCGATCGCGTCGATGTGCGTCTTGAGATCGCGTCCGAAGGCCTTCTCGTGGGTCAGGCGCTCGCTGTCGCTGGTCGCTTCGACGACGCGATGGAAGTTGTCGAGCGGGAATTTGGCGTCTACCGGTACGAGCCGCTCGACTCGAATCACGGCGTCGACCCGCTCGCCCCCCTTGAAGCCGTACTGAAGCTGGTAGTGCGAGGGAGGAAGCTTGTCGCGGAGCAGGTTCTCGAGCAGCAGCTCGCCGAATCCGCCGCGCGCCTTGGGTGGCTTGAGCGCCTGCTCGAGCCGGGCGAGATCCTTGACTCGGTCGTTCATCAGCGCTGTCGCCTCGCCCAGCTTGCCCAGCCGCTCGTGAATCCGGTTGGATGTTTCCGACGCGGTCTGGAGACGCCCGTCCACCTTCGTGTCCAGGTCGCCGAGACGGCGATCGAGCGTCTCGGCGAGCGCCTGCAGGTGCTGCTGCAGATTGACCTCCTGTGCGGCGCCCTGTCCTCGCTTCGAGGCGAGCGACAGCTCGCGAAATGCAATCGCGAGAACCAGAACCGCAAGCAGTGCGATGAGCAGATAGGTCGCCATGGGAACCGCTCAGAGTAGTCCTCGCGCCGGACGGAAGAGCAGGCGCCATTTCGGCAAAATTGCGATCTCGGCGCGCTGGGGTGGCGCTGGCAAAGGAGGCAAGGATGCCGAGCGCGGGGCAGTACTCACGTACGCACAAGCGAGGTATCCGCAGCATCCTGCAGTCCAGCGTCGTTCCAGTGCGGCGAGAAATGCCGGGGGAGGGACTTGAACCCTCACGTCCTAAGACACCCGATTTTAAGTCGGGCGCGTCTACCATTCCGCCACCCCGGCGCAGCTACGAGCATAGACCGCCGCTCAGTGCTGCAGCGAGCCGCATCGGCGACTAACAGCCGTGTCCACAGCCGGGGAAGGAAATTCGCGCTTTCTTTATCAACGCGTCTCGAGCGAAAACGGCGTCGGGCGCCGGGTCGCCGTCGAAGGCCGGGTAAACGCCCATGAGCAGGAGGTTCTCATCGAGTCACTCTCGCCGGCATCCGACACCGTCGTTGGACGAGGCGGTGGATCAGGAGGCGAGCTCGGCTGCGAGCAGCGCCGCGCCGTCCAGGATGTCCAGCTCGCTGGCCTCGATCGCGTCGAGCGCGAAGGCATCGAGCAGCTCGCTGCAGACGATTGCGCCGGCGACGATCACCGGGGCGCGATCGGGCTCGAGCGCGGGCACTTGGCGGCGCTCGGAGAGCGGGAGGGCGGCGAGGCGGGTGAGCTGCTCGTGAACCGCTCGGCGAGTCACCGAGTAGCCGTGAACGCGAGCTCGGTCGTATGCGGGCAGGCTCTGATCGAGCGCGGCGATGGTGGTGATCGTGGCAGCGCAGCCGATCGCGGTCGTCGGCGCGTTCAGCACGCCGGTGGGGATGCGGTCGACCAGGAGCTCGCGCACCGCCGTGGCGCAGTGCTCGAGCTCGGCCGGAGTGGGTGGATCGGAGTGCAGGTAGCGCTCGGTCAGGCGCACCGCGCCGATGTCGAGGCTGACCTGGAAACTCGGGCCTCCGGCGTCTCCGAGCACCAGCTCGGTCGAGCCGCCGCCGATGTCGACGACGAGCACGGAGCGCATCAGCGAGCGTCCGAGCGTCGCTCCCCGGAAGGCCAGAAGAGCTTCCTCGCTCCCCGAGAGCAGGCGAACCTTGAAGCCGAATCGGCGCTCGATCTCGCTCAGGAACTCGCCGCCGTTCGAGGCGTCGCGAACGGCGCTGGTGGCGACCACGAGCGTCGGAGCTGCGTCGAGCCGCTCGACGATCTCCGCATACTCGGAAAGCGTTTCGTGCACCCGCTCGATGCCGGCGGGCGAAAGGACGCCGCTGTTATCTACTCCCTCGCCCAGGCGCGTGATCACGGTGCGGCGCTCGAGCTCTTCGAGCTTCGAGCCCGCTACCTCGGCCACGATCAGCCGGGTCGTGTTCGTGCCGATATCGATGGCCGCTACCGGCATCGGCGCGTCACTTGCTCGGGATGAAGGATCGGGCGCGCGTCAAGACCGCTTCGGCCTCGGCGAGCGCCTCTTTGATCAGGCGCACTCGTGCTCGAGCCGTGCTGAGCCGAGCGATGCTGGCCTCCAGCCGCTCGAAAGCCGTTTTGGCCGCCTCGAGCTCTTCGTTCGTGTGCTCGCCGGCGCGGGCGATTCGCCGCAGCTCGATGCTGAGCGCATCCTTGAGGCCCTTCAGAGCTCGTTTCGTCTCGAGCGCGCGCACGACCACGAATATGGCGCCGGCGACGAACGCGACGACCAGGATGGCGAGCGCGACCCAGAAAACGATCACGCGAACGATGCTACCAACCTGCCGGCACGCGCTAGGCGGCGCGCTACGGTTTTGGCACGAAAACGGCTAAATCTGGTGCGTTTTCGATCGCGTCAGGACGGTACTTTGGAACCACCCCGCGGGAGGGTGGCTCGGCGGTGGGCGAAGAAAAGAAGTGCCCATCGCTCGCCTCGCAGCCGGCCTCGACCTCTCCCGCAGCGCGAATTGCGGCGTAGATACGCCCAAAACGGCTATCTGGCGCTATCATTAGAGATGCGACGCGGGGTGGAGCAGTCAGGTAGCTCGCCGGGCTCATAACCCGGAGGTCGCAGGTTCAAATCCTGCCCCCGCTACTCAGGAAGGCCCCGGAAACGGGGTCTTTCCCTTCCCGGGGTCGGAACGCGCCCGGCGATCCTGCGCCGGCTTCGCATCCGGCGATTTCTATCGTCGTCGCGCTGCGAGGCCCGCCCGGTCTTGCCCGCATCGCTCTTTCCAGCGAGAATACGAGCGGCTCCAATTTCCTTTCGACTTCGGAGGATGCGATGACACGGTTCGCGCGACGCTTGGCTCTTGGTTGGCTCGTGCTTGGCCTGGCGGCGGTGCTCGCCGGGGCTGCGCAGGCGCGGCCGGCATCCGAACCGGGTGCGAGCGCCGGTCTTCCGCAGTCGGCTCAGGCGAACCGGCAGGTGGCTACGAGCGGAAACAAGATTCGCGCGACTGTGAGACAGGGATTCGTCGCCATCAACACGGCCAACAAGGCGCTCTTCGCATGCAAGTGGGGGAGCTGCACGAAGGCGGGCACGGCGCTTCGCACGGCCGCCCAGCGCTGGCTCGGCGCGTTGCGACCGTTCAAGGCCGAGGCGAAGACCGTCTCCAGGGGTCTCACCGCCGCCAGAACCTCGCTCCAGTACTGGGCCACGACCGGACTCGATGCGATCAACGCCGACACCGCCGCCAAGGCGAAGAAGCAGAACACGTTCGACTACTGGTACGCGCGCTACAAGTCCAACTACAAGCTGGGCGTGAAGTACCAGAACCGCGCCGTCGCCGTACTCTCGCAGGGCTAGCTCACGGGCGACCGGTCGAGCTTGCTCCGCGGCTGGGAGACGGAGTCCGCTCGGCGCGGCTAGCCTACGAAACGAACATGCCCGTCGAAGAGAACTCGAATCTCGGCGTAGAGCCCGGCCTGCGGCCGCTGGTGCCCCGGCCCGACAACGGGCGCGTTTTCGTCGGCAAGCGCCGGGTGCGTCTCTCCGACGCCGACTCCCGCGGGCGCCTGCGCCTGGATGCGGTGGCGCGCTACCTGCAAGACGTCGCCGGCGACGACGTGCTCGAGACGGGATGGGGCTCGCCCGACCACTTCTGGCTCGTGCGCCGGACTGTGATCCGGCAGCTGCGGCCGATCTCGATCGAAGAGCTGGTCGAGCTGACTACCTGGTCGAGCGGCACCGCGTCCTCGTCGGCTTCGCGCCGGACGACCGCTAGCGGCGAGCGGGGTGGATCGATCGAGGCCGAGAGCGTCTGGGTGCACCTGAGCCGCGAGCTCCGTCCCGAGCGATTCGGCGGCAACTTCTTCGACGTCTACGGTCCTTCGGCGAACGGGCGTCGCATCTCGACTCGGCTGGAGCTTGCCGACCTGCCCGAGGGCGCGAAGCGGATGTCCTGGCCGCTCAGGCGCTCGGATATCGACGTGCTCGGACACCTGAACAACGCCGCCTACTGGGAGGCGATCGAGGAAGCGGCACTGCGAAGCGGTTTCGATCTGAGCGCGCCGTTCGAGGCAGTGCTCGAGTTTCGCCGCCCGCTCGATCTCGAGGACGAGGTCGAGCTTCTCTACTCCGCCGAAGAGAACGGATTCGGGCTCGCGCTTGTCGCCGCGGGCGTGGTCCGAGCCGTCGCGTCAGCTTCCGGCCTCGCCTGAGCTCGTCTCTTGCCCGCTCGGTCGCCGGCTGGTTGGAGCTGCGAGATTTCCAATGCGCCGGTCGGTGAGTTATAAGTTCCGGAGTGGCAAAGGTGCTCGATCGGCAACGGAGATGAGAGTCAGGCGTAAACCGTCGGATCGTCGCTTGAACCGGCTACTCCGCGCCCGGTTCTCCATTCTTCGTACGTCCGCGAGCGGGCTTTACGGATTCGGCGCGATCGCCTCGATCCTGGGTGGAAGGCCGCATTACATCCACTTCGGCTGGTTCCTGGTCTCGGTCGCCAATCTGGTCGTGATCGTGCTGATGATCGTGGTCTTCGTACTGGCGCTCGTTCTGCCCTTTCCCCACGGGCGCGAGAAGCGATGAGCGCCCGCGAAGCGCCGAGCACCTGGACGGGGCGCGTTCGGCGGACTGTTTTCGGCGCACTTCCGCCCGAGAAGCTGCTGGCCGAGGAACAGCCCGCTTACGTCGCCTCGTGGGTCTACGTGTTCGGCGTTCTCACGATCGCCTCGCTGGTCGCGGTGGTCGGATCGGGCATAGTGCTGGTGATCTTCGGCCCGACCTGGTGGCACGTCTCGGGCATCGGACGCTTCGTCAACAGCATCCATCTCTGGTCGGCGGAAGCGTTCTTCTTCTTCATGGCCATCCACCTCTGGACGAAGTTCTTCATGGCCGCCTGGCGAGGGCGGCGCGCGCTCACCTGGATGATCGGCGCTATCTGCTTTCTGGCGGCGATCGCGACTGCTTTCACCGGCTACCTGTCGCAACAAAACTTCGATTCCCAGTGGATATCCACGCAGGCCAAGGACGGCTTGAACGCCTCGGGGGTCGGGTCCGTCTTCAACGTTCTCAATACCGGCCAGATGCTCCTCTGGCATGTCCTGCTGCTGCCGCTCGTGCTCATCCTGCTCGTCGCCCTTCACGTCCTGCTCGTGCGCCTGCGCGGCGTCGTTCCGCCGCTTCCGGCCGACCGGCGGCGTACTCCGGCGAAGGAAGATCCCGCTTATCCGAGCGCGCCGGATCCGGCGATCGAGTGGAAGGGCGCCAAGCGCCGCTACGACCTGATCAAGGAGCTCGTCGCCGCTGTCGGCGCGATCATGCTCGTGGTGGTCATCCTCGGAGCGGTCTTCTCCTCGCCCGACGAGAAGCCGGTGACGATCGCCCAATGGGCCAAGGTCGAGCCGGCGGACTTCCTCACGACAGCGACCGCCGAACTGGCCGGGGCGAGCGACTCCGCCACCTACGGACCGCCCTACACTCACACACCGGGCGCCGGTCAGAACATCTTGGACTCCTTCTCGCTCGCGCGCCTGGCGGGAGTTCGAATCCCGCTCGACACTGCCAAGGCCTTTGTGCTGCGCCCGCTTGGCATCCCGGGCAAGAGCGACCCGGCGCTGGCGGCCGCGCTCGCCCGGTATCGATCGGCCTCGCCCTCGCAGCGCCGGCTCTGGACGGACAACTACACAAAGGCGCTCGAGCGCGTCTCCTTCTCGGCGGGGGCTCCGGTCGTCGCGTCCGGGAACTACGGGCCGGTTGCGCTGATGATGCGCGACCTGCTCGGCCAGGCGCAGAGTGGCGGGCTCGACGGCGCGCTGCTCGCCAACGGCCGCTTCTACCAGACCGACTACACCAAGCCGCTTCTCCTTCTCTCCGACGGCTCGTATCTGACCGAACTGGCGCAGAGGCAGAATCTGCTCGGCAGCCAGTGGGGGATGATGAACGAGACCGGCAACTATCCGGGGCAAGCGTGGCTGTGGCTCTACACGTTCTGGTATCAGGTGCCGCCCTTCACCACCTCGGACAACGCCGACGCGCAGATCTGGGCGATCATGGCCGTTCTCTCGCTGGCGCTCGTCCTGGTGCCGTTCCTGCCGCTGATCAGAAGCTTGCCGAGGCGCCTTCGCGTCTATCGACTGGTCTGGCGCGACTACTACCGGCGGGTCGAACGAGGCGCCGGATAGGCGCCGCTCGCTGCCTGCCGAAAGCTCTGAGCTCCCCCTCGGCGCGTCGTTGTTAGCGCTCGCTTTCGTTTATGCGGCTCTCGAATCCAGTGCTCGCTTGCATTTCCCGCGCGGGTGCGCGAGCATCATCCATCCAACGGCTCCAAGGAGGAACCATGCCCGCTTCGCTCTCGCCGCGCGTTCTCGTGTCGCTCACCGCGGCGTTCATCGCCGCCGTGTTCGTCTTCGCCGGCGTCTACACGGCTACACAGCACAACCCGACACCGCATCAGCTACGCGTGGGCATCGTTGCTCCCGACCTGATGGTGGGGATAATCAACACCGGCCTCAAGATCAAGGCGCCGGGCTACTTCAGTCTCCGGCAGTATCCGAGCGAGGCGAGCCTGACAAGCGCGATCAAGGATCGCAAGGTCTACGGCGGCTACGTCTACAGGAAGGACTCCGGCTTGTTGCTCACGGCGAGCGCGGCGGGAAAGGCTGCAGACGCGGCGCTTCTCAGTCTCGGCACGGAGGTATCCAAGACCCTCCGCCAGCCCTTGGTGCCCAGGGACGTCGCGCCCCTCACCTCGCATGACTCGCAGGGGCTTTCCAGCTACACCTACCAATACGGCGTGTTGGTTCCGAGCTTCGTCTTCGCGGTGCTCATCTTCATGTTCGCGCACGGTCTTTCGCTGGCCTGGCGCTTCGGATTGAGCGCGGCCTATTCGGTTGGCGCCGGAATCATCGGTGCGCTGACCGTCGACCAGATCGTCGGCGCGCTTCCCGGTCACTTCTTCGCGATTGCCGCTCTTGGTGCCCTCTACGCCGCGACGGCCGTGCTCGTCACCTGGGGGCTCGCCGCGGTGCTCAAGTACGCAGGCCTGGCGCTTGCCGGGCTGCTCCTGATCCTGGTCGGGAACAGCACCGGCGGCGGCTCGATCAACCAGGAGTTCCTACCCGACTTCTTCCGCAGCCTCGGCCAGGCCTTGCCCAACGGCCCCTTCATCCGCGCGGTGCGCGACACCGTCTATTTCGGCGGCCACAACACCCACCGCGCGATCCTCGTGATTGCGCTCTGGGCGCTCGGCGGTCTGGTGCTGGTGCTTGCGGCCGAGAAGCTTCCCGGGCTGATGGCTCGCTCGAAGAAGCGGTCGAAGGCGGCGCTCGAGCCGACCGCCTAGAGCTCGAATCGAAACGGAGGACGCCGCGCCGGAAAACGGCGCGGCGTCCCGCGCGGGCGTATCGTCGGTTGCCGATCGCTTGGGTGGTCAGCGCCGGCGCGTGATATCCACAAAACCGGGAGGAGAGAAAGTGCCGTCTGATCAAGCTCCGTTGCGGGTGCTCATCCGCCTCGCCGCGCTGTTCGTCGCGGCCAGCTTCGTCTTCGTCTCGATCAACGTCTTCGTTCAGCACGCTCCGACGGCGCACGGTCTGCGCGTCGCCTACGTGGGATCGCCGGTTGCGCAGGTGTTCATCCAGAAGGGCCTCGACGACGCCGCCCCGGGCGCCTTCTCACTGCGGACCTATCCGAACGCGGCGAGCGCGCGCGCGGCGGTGCTCGACCGCTCGGTTTACGGCGCCTTCATCGAACGGAAGAGGACGGCTCTGCTCTTCACCGCGAGCGCCGCCGGCACCGGCGCGCAGCAGGCTGTCCAGCATGCCTTCACGATGATGATGACCATGGCGCCGCCGAGCATGCGGGTCAAGCTGGTGAGCACCGATCTGAAGCCGCTTCCCGCCAATGATGCGCGCGGGCTCTCGAGCTCCGCTTACCTGTTCGGTCTGCTCGTCGTCAGCTTCGTCTTCGCCATCCTGCTCTTCATCTTCGGCCGCGCCGCCGCGCTCACTCACCGGCTGCTCGCGGTGGGGCTGTTCGCGCTCGGCTCTGCGCTCGTGGCCGCCTTGACCGTCGGCCCCTTGATCGGTGCGCTTGCCGGGCATTTTTGGGCGCTCGTGGCGATCGGCGCTCTCTTCTCCGCGGCTGTGGCGCTGACCACCTTCGGCCTCGAGGCGTTCTTCGGCCTCGCCGGCACCGGTATCGCCGCCTTCGTGCTGATACTCGTGGGCAACTCGACCGCGGGCGGCGCCTCGAGTCAGGAGTTCCTGCCCGACGTCTTTCGCCAGCTGGCGCGAGTGCTTCCAAACGGCGCCGCCGTCAATTTCGTTCGCAACACCGTCTACTTCAACGGGGCCAACACGAGAGGAGCTCTGATCGTGATCGCGCTCTGGGCCGTCGGCGGTCTCGCTCTGGTGCTTGCCGCCGCGCCGGTTCGCTCCCGGCTCGGCCGGCCGCAGAAGGTTTTCGCGTCGAGCTCGCTCGGCGCCGCGTCACAAACGGACGCGCCGGCCTGAGGCTCAGATCGAGCTCTGATAGGTATGGATCGATCGCATGGCGAATGCCATGCAGACGACGAGGAGACCCGCAAGCAGCCCCAGGTGCGTGCCCACCGAGCCCCAGTCGGTGCCGGAGTTGACCGCCGACCGCGATGCCTCCACGGCCCAGTTGAGCGGGTTGAAGCGGGCAGCGACCTGCATCCAGTGCGGAATCAGACTCTGCTGCATGAAGGCGGAGGAGAGGAAGGTGAGAGGCAGCATGAAGACGTTGAGCGTGGCGATCAGCGTCTCTTCGCGGCGGAAGATCAGCGCCAGCCCGTTCGAGACGGCGTTGAGCGATCCCCCGAGCAGAATGGCGGCTGTGAACATGACCAGCAGGCCGAGGGCGCCGTTGGCGAAGTGCGCGCCGAGCCCGTAGGAAATCACCACGATGATCGCAGCCTGGATGACAATCGAGACCGATGTCTGCACGACATGTCCGATGAAGAAAGCACTGCGGCGCAGCGGCGACACGAGCAGGCGGTCGACGACGCCGCGATTGAGGTCGTCTATCGTCGCCATCCCGTTCCAGCCACCAGAGAAGAAAGCCGTCATGACCACGACGCCGGGCGCCAGGAACTGGATGTAGGAGTGGTAGTGGAAGCCCGGGATGGTGGTGACGCTCTTGAAGAGCGGGCCGAAGAGCAGGATGTAGATCACCGGCTGGACGAGCGTGACGACGATCCACCAGGGCTGGCGCGCGAGCCGGCGCAGGTCGCGATCGGTCATCGTCAGGGTGTGGCTGAACAGCTCGCTCATCTCTTCTCTTCTCCTGCGGGGCTTTGCCGGCGGGCGCCTTCCTCGTCCGCTCGCGCGAACTCGCGGCCGGTGTAGCGCATGTACACGTCGTCGAGCGAGGGCCGGGAGACCGAGACGGAGTCGACCGCCAGGCCCTTCGACTCCAGCGCTTGCAGCACGAGCGGAACCGCCGTCGCACCGTGATCAACTCGGGCGCGCAGGCAGTGAACGTCGTGATCGAGCTGGCGAATGCCTTTGACGCTCTCGAGCGCGGCTCTGATCGTGCCGTCGGGAGCGTCCTCGCGCAGCTCGACGTGGATCGTGTCGCCCTCCAGCTCCTCCTTCAGCTCCTCCGGCGAGCCGGTCGCCACGACCTTGCCGCGGTCGAGAATCGCCAGCTTCGCGGCGAGCTGGTCGGCTTCCTCGAGATAGTGCGTGGTGAGCAGAATGGTCAGCCCCTCCTCGTGGGTGAGGCGCTCGATCTCCTGCCACATCTCGGTTCTGACCTCGGGGTCGAGGCCGGTAGTGGGCTCGTCGAGGAAGAGGACCTGCGGCCGGTGAACCAGCGCGGTGGCGATGTCGAGCCGGCGCTGCATGCCGCCCGAGTAGTTGCGGGCGACTCGCTTGGCCGAGTCCGTGAGCCCGAACTGCTCGAGCAGCTCGTTGACGCGTTGCTTCAGCTCGCGCCCGTGGATCGAGCGAATCAGACCCTGCAGGCGCAGGTTCTCGCGCCCGTTCAGGTTGACGTCGACGCCGGAGACCTGGCCGACGACGCCGATCGCCTCGCGCACCTGCCTGGGATGTGCGACAACGTCGATACCGGCCACACGAATCGTGCCCGAGGTGGGGAAGGAGAGCGTGCTTGCGATCTTGACCGCCGTGGTCTTGCCGGCGCCGTTCGGCCCGAGAAGACCGAAGACAGAGCCGGCCGGAACAACCAGGTCAATGCCGTCGAGGGCTCTGACCGCGCCCTTGTAGACCTTGACCAGGCTCTCGATCTCGATTGCGTTTCCGTTCAGGCGCGCTTGGTTCATGGATTGGGAAATCTATCGGCTCGACCTCTTCCCCGAAAGTCGCGCTCGTCACGCAAGCGAGCTACGCTGAGAAAACACCGCAGCCGAGGAGGAGTAATGGACAGGCGATTGCTTGGTGGGACGGGTCTCGAGATCAGCGTCGTCGGCCTCGGCGCCTGGGCAATAGGAGGCGGCGGCTGGGAGTGGGGCTGGGGCCCGCAGGACGACGCCGACTCGGTCGCGGCCATCGAGAGGGCGATCGAGCTGGGAGTCAACTGGATCGACACCGCGCCGATCTACGGCTTCGGCCGCTCGGAGGAAGTCGTCGGCCGAACTGTCGCGAAGATGTCGGAGAAGCCCTACATCTTCACCAAATGCGGGCTCGAGGGACGCAACGGCGGCGGAGTCAACGAGCTCAAGGCCGCCACGATCGAGCGCCAGTGCGAGGACAGCCTGCGCCGGCTCGGCGTCGAGGCGATCGACCTCTACCAGATCCATTGGCCCGATCCCGACGAGGACATCGAGGAGGGTTGGGCGGCCTGTGTGGCGCTGCTCAGCGCGGGCAAGATCAGGCACATCGGCGTCTCGAACTTCAACATCGCGCAGCTGGAGCGGGCCAACGCCGTGGCGACGGTCGAGACTCTGCAGCCGCCCTATTCGCTGATCGAGCGGGGTATCGAAGACGAGATCCTGCCTTACTGCATCGACGAGGGAATCGGCGTCCTCGCCTACTCACCGATGGCTTCGGGGCTACTGACCGGCGCGTTCAGCGCCGAGCGGGTGGCCGCGTTGCCCAAGGACGACTTTCGCTCACATGTACCGCACTTCCAGGAGCCCGAGCTCTCGCGCAACCTGGCCGCGGCCGAGCGCCTGCGCCGGATCGGCGAGCATCACGGCGCCTCGCCCGGCGCGACAGCGGTGGCCTGGGTGCTGCGCGATCCGGTTATCAGCGCCGCCATCGTCGGCTTCCGTCGCTCCAATCAGGTGGACGGCATCGTGCCCGACGCGGGCGATCTCGCACTGAGCTCGGAAGAGATCGCCTTCATCGAGGGCGGCGACTGAACCGCGCCGGATCTCGCCAAGCACCATCCCCAATACGAGCGGATCGAAAAAACCCTGCCGGGGAAAGTCGCCGGACTTTCTTCGGCTACAGGCGCTTGACGAAGACGAGCCGGTCTTCGCCGGGGCCGGCGAAGTTCTCGAGCACGCGCTCGAGCTTGAAGCCGAGCGCCTCGTGGAAGGCGATCGAGCCGGTGTTGATCGGCGCCGTGATCAGGCTCACGCCCGTGCGCCCGTGCGTCCGTGCGGCCTCGAAAAAGGTCTCGTAGAGCCTGCGCCCGACTCCCTGGCGGCGCAGCTCCGGCTCGACTCCGGCCATGTGCACGTAGGCCTCGTCGGGGTTGGTCTCGGAGAGAAAGCCGCAGAGGAATCCCGCCAGCGCGCAGTCGGGGGTGTTGGCGATAAAGCTGGAGCCCTCGAAATGGACGAAGAAAACGCCGGGCAGGTGCTGCGTCATCTCCCGCCCGCCCCACCATTCGTTGACGAGCGGATAGACGCGGCCGTAGTCGGAGGGGCGAGCGTGACGAATCTCGATCTCCATCGTTTGGGAGCGTAACCGTTTGCGGGTTGTCGTTGTCGGAACTGTTCTCGTTACCAGCGATCCGGTCGCCGGGCTCTTTCCCACAATTCTCTCTTCGCCCTCCACCGAGCCACCCGCCCGCGGGGTGATTCGACGGTACCGGTGAGAGGGGACGAAAAACACACGCCTACGTGCCGGTTCTGTTCCATTTTCCTACGCGGCGAGAGAGGCCCGCTCCCAGCGAACCTCGAACATGCGCCGCCCCGCTAGCATCGGTTCGGTGCCCCTCCAGGCAATACCCTCCGGCTTCTGGCCCGCTATCACGCGGCGCGCTGCTGCGTCCTCAGTCGCGCCCGTACTATCCAGTACGAGCGCTCCCTGCTTCGGAGCTCGACTGGAAACGAAGAAGCACCGGCTGAGCACGATCTCGCGGCGCGAGGACGTCGTCCTCAGTCGTATCCGTATCTACGACCGATACGAATGCTCCCTGCGTCCTAGCCTCGCACCACGATCTCGCACTCTTCCGGCAGCTCTTCGTCCCCAGCCGAGCTCCCTTCCATCGCTTGGTGCTAGCGACCCAGAAACTCAGAAGCATTACCTGGAGGGGCACGCATGCGTGTGATCGAGATGGAAGCCCGCTCGGCGCTCGTCAAGTCCGGGCTCGGCGGCGTCGACTACGTCGTCAATCCCTACACGGGTTGCCGTTTTGGCTGCGCCTACTGCTACGCGACCTTCATGAGCCGCTACGTCTCGGAGCCGGTCGATGAGTGGGGCGAGTACGTCTATGTGAAGCGGAACATCGTCGAGCTGTTCGAGCGGGAGCTGGCGCGGATGAGGCCCGAAAGTCGGGCTCGCTCGATCTTCATCAGCTCGGTGACCGACCCCTACCAGGGCGCCGAGGCCAAGTACAGGCTCACTCGCGGCGTGATGGAGGCGCTCGCGCGTGAGCATTACCCGGGCCCGGTCGCCGTTCTGACCAAGTCGCCGATGCTCCTGCGCGACATCGATCTCTTCCGCGAGCTGCCCGACTTCGAGGCCGGGCTCACCGTCACCAGCGGCGAGGACGAGATCTCGCGCTGGCTGGAGGTGCACGCGCCGCCGCCGCGTAAGCGAATCGAGGCCTTGCGAGCTCTGAACGAGGCCGGAATCCGCACCTATGCCTTCGTCGGTCCGCTCGTGCCGCACTTCGTCGAGCGCAGCGAGCTGCTCGAAGACCTTTTCGCGCGCCTGGCGGATGCGGGCGTCCGCCGCGTCTATGTCGAGCACCTGAACGCCAAGGGCTACATCCGCAAGCGCCTGGACGCCGTGGTCGCCCGCCAGCCCGAGCTGGTGCGGGCCGCCTACGCCGAGGCGCGCACGAGAGAGCATCGCGCCCACCTGGAGCAGATCGTCTCGGAGCTGATCGAGCGCCATGGCATGGAGCTGCGCCTGGGCGCGGTCATCGACCACCCCGAGAACGAGACGCGGTCGAAAAAGTGATCCGCGGAAAGTTTGCGGTGCCCCGGGCATGCCGATCGGGGCTCCCTTTCGGGGAACCCCAACACGAACGCTAGCGGGGAGCCCTTCACGTGTCTGTGCCGATTCCGCGACGCCTTTACGCCGCCTGCCGACGCCGCGATCATCGAACTAGAGCTTGCTCAGCCACTTGCTAAGAGCCGACAGCTCCTGGCTCCCGAACTCGAGCACGGAGAGTAGGGCCTTCGAGTCGGCGCCCTTGGCGGCGAGGTCGACTACGAGTTGTTCGCGACTCTTGTCGTAGTGGCAGGCGATCCGGTCGAGGGCGCTCAAGGCGAGGCGCTGGCTGGTCGCGTCGACCTCGTGCCCGGGGAACGGCGTACGCGCCGCGCAGGCCGCGTAGAGGCGCGGCTTCGAGCTGTACGAGAGTGCTCCGCGCGCCGTCTCGGCCGCGAGCAGCGAGGCGGCCGCGAGCAGCGCCAGAGCCGGTGCGATGAGCGTGCGCCAGCCCGGACGGCGCGAGGCGGCAGGGAGCGCGAAGGCAAACGGAAAGAGCGCCAGCAGGCCGAGCAAGCCAGTCACGAGAAAGGAGCGCCGAAAACCGCGCGTGAACGCGGCCTGGACGATCGAATCGAGCTCCTTGCCGAGACTGGCCGCCTTGCCGATGTGTCGTTTCGCGATCTCGTTCGTGAAATCCGGCAGTCCCTTGCTGGCGGGGCGGCTGAGCACGGGGGCGAGCGAGAAGGCGAGCCGGAGCTTCGTCTTGACGGGCAGAGGAGCTTCGAGGACGGCGGAGGTGGCCTGCAACTTGGCGTGCTGGCCCGAGTGCGAGAAGTCGCTCGTCAAAAGCGGAGTCACGATCAAAAGCCCGACCACGAGCCCGACGTGGCGCGCGGCGACGTTCCAGGCGCCCGGCGCTGTGCCGCCACCGTCTCCCGCGAGCGCAATCCGGCTCAGCGTCGGTATTACGACGCCCAGCCCGACTCCGGCAAGCGCGAGCGAGGCAATCACCCAGAGGATGCTGCGCGACGGGAGGAGCGCCATTCCCACCAGCCCGGCCGCCAGGGCGATGACCCCGGCCGCCGCGCCCGAGCGGCTTTGCACGCGCACGGCGAGGGGCTGCACGAGGAAGGTCGTGAGCGGGATCGCGCTAACGATTCCGGCCGCCGCCAGTGGCGAGAAGCGCCAAATGTTCACGAGCAGCACGACGGCGAGGAAGAGCACTCCGACCAGCGCCGCGGAAGCCAGCGCCAGCGCGATGTTGGCGCTCAGGCTACGGGCCGGGCTCGCGGCGGGAGAAGGCGCCTCGGACGGCGCGGCTCTATCGTCGCGACACGCGCGCAGGACCACCACCAGCGCCGCGGCAGCCAGCGGAGCCTGAGCGAAGAAGACCGCGCGCCAGCTCAGCAGCTCGGTCAGGAGCCCTCCCGCCGCCGGGCCGATCGCCGTTCCGACCACTCCGGCGGCGATCCAGAGCGTTACACCGCGCTTCGGGCTCGCGGCAAGCCGGCGCACGAGAGGCAGCGATCCAACTAGAAGAAGCGCGCCGCCGAGGCCCTGGAAAGAGCGAAACGCCACCAGCGAGCCGAGGTTCCAGGCGGAGCCGCAGGCAAGCGACGCCGCGAGGAAGAGCGCGAGCCCGATCTGAACGAAGCGGCGCTCGTCGAGGCGCCGCCCGAGCCACACCAGCGCGAGCGATGCCAGCGCGAGCACCAGGTTGTAGGCCGTCACGACCCAGGACACGGCGCCGATCGAGCTGCCGTACGTTCGCAGCAGGTCGGGGAGCGCCAGCACGACGATCGACGAGTCGGCGAAGGCGACGGCCACGGAGCCGAGGAGGAGCGAGAGACCGGCCGCTCTGACCAGGCGCGCGCTCATCCGGCCAGGAGAGCGCCCGGCTCATCGGCCGGGCGCTTCTCTTCTCGTCTGTCGGTTTTCATGCGCCTGCGCGACTTGGACGCTGCTGCTGAAACTCTAGAACGGCCACGTCCAGCCGTTGACGTCCGGATGATCCTCGCCGTACTCGCGCGTCCAGACGCGGCTGCGAATGCGCATGTCCACCATCTGCTGGCGTAAGTGAGCGGCGCTCGAACTGAGCCCGGGAACGCGGTCGATCACGTCCATCACCAGGTGGAAGCGGTCGAGGTCGTTGAGCATCACCATGTCGAAGGGAGTTGTGGTCGTGCCCTCTTCCTTGTAGCCGCGTACATGCAGGTGGTCGTGGCCGTTACGTCGGTAAGTCAGCCGGTGGATCAGCCACGGATAGCCGTGGTATGCAAAGACGACCGGTTTGTCGGCGGTGAAGAGCGAGTCGTACTCCTTGTCCGAGAGGCCGTGCGGGTGCTCGCCGGCGGGCTGCAGGCGCATCAGGTCGACGACGTTGACGACGCGCACCTTCAGCTCGGGTAGGTGCTCGCGCAAAATCGCGGCCGCGGCCAGTGTCTCCAACGTCGGGATGTCACCGGCGCAGCCGAGCACCACGTCGGGCACACTGCCGGCGTCGTTCGAGGCCCACTCCCAGATGCCGATGCCGCGCGTGCAGTGGATGATCGCGTCCTCCATCGAGAGGTAGTCGAGCGCCGGCTGCTTGCCGGCCACGATCACGTTGACGTAGTGGCGGCTGCGCAGGCAGTGGTCGACCGTCGAGAGGAGCGTGTTCGCGTCCGGTGGCAGGTAGACGCGGATGACCTCGGCCTTCTTGTTCATCACGTGGTCGATGAAGCCGGGGTCCTGGTGCGATAGACCGTTATGGTCCTGGCGCCAGACGTGCGAGCTGAGCAGGTAGTTGAGCGAGGCGATCGGCCGGCGCCAGGGAATGCCGCGCGTTACCTTCAGCCACTTGGCGTGCTGGTTGAACATCGAGTCGACGATGTGGATGAAGGCCTCGTAACAGTTGAACAGGCCGTGCCGGCCGGTCAGCAGGTAGCCCTCGAGCCAGCCTTCGCAGAGGTGCTCGGAGAGGACTTCCATGACGCGGCCTTCGGGGGCGAGGCGCTCGTCGGTCGGAAGAATCTTGGCCTCCCAGACCTTGTCTGCGGCTTCGAAGACGGGCGTAAGGCGGTTAGAAGCCGTCTCATCAGGTCCGACGATCCGGAAATCCGTCGGGTTCTTCTCGATGATGTCGCGCAGGAAAGTGCCGGCAACCTTGGTCGCCTCGCTCATGGTCGTGCCTGGCTTCTCGACCGGAACGCCGTAGTCGCGGAAGTCCGGAAGAACGAGATCGCGCAGCAGCACGCCGCCGTTGGCGTGCGGGTTGGCGCTCATTCTCCGCTCACCCTTGGGTGGTAGCTCCTTCAGCTCGGGAATGAGCGTCCCGTTCTCGTCGAACAGCTCCTCTGGCTTGTAGCTGTGGAGCCACTTCTCCAGTTGCTTCAGGTGCTCGGGGTTCTTGCGCACCTCCGAGAGCGGCACCTGGTGCGAGCGCCAGCTGTTCTCCATCGGCTTGCCGTCCACCACGCGCGGCCCGGTCCAGCCCTTGGGCGTGCGCATGATGATCATCGGCCAGCGCGGCCGCTCGGTCACTCCGTCCTCGCGCGCGGCTCGCTGGATCTCGGCGATCTCGTCCAGCGCCTCGTCGAGCACGGCCGCGAAGCGCTGGTGCACCGCCGCATGATCCTCGCCGTCGAAGCCGCCGCTCATGATCAGCGGGCGGTAGCCGTAGCCCTTGAACAGCTCGATCAGCTCCTCTTCGGGGATGCGCGCCAGCACCGTCGGGTTGTCGATCTTGTAGCCGTTCAGGTGCAGAATCGGCAGGACGGCGCCGTCGGTCTTCGCGTTCAGGAACTTGTTCGAGTGCCAGCTGGTCGCCAGGGGCCCGGTCTCGGCCTCGCCGTCGCCGACCACGCAAGTGACGACAAGATCGGGGTTGTCGAAGGCGGCGCCGAAGGCGTGTGCGATCGAATAGCCGAGCTCGCCGCCCTCGTGAATCGACCCCGGCACCTCGGGCGCGACGTGGCTCGGGATCCCACCCGGGAAGGAGAACTGGCGAAAGAGCGCGGCCATGCCCTCCTCGTCCTGGCTGACGTGCGGGTAGAGGCCGGAATAGGAGCCCTCGAGGTAGGTGTTGGCGACGAGACCGGGCCCGCCGTGCCCGGGGCCGGTGATGTAGATCGCGTTCAGGTCGCGCTGACGGATGGCGCGGTTCATGTGCACGTAGATGAAGTTGAGCCCGGGCGTGGTGCCGAAATGTCCGAGCAGGCGCGGCTTGACGTGCTCGGGAAGGAGCGGCTCTTTCAGAAGCGGGTTTTTGAGCAGATAGATCTGCCCGACCGAGAGATAGTTGGCCGCGCGCCAGTAAGCGTCGATAAGCCGCGTTTCCTCGGCCGAGAGCGGGCCTTCCGTTGCGGTCGCCTTGTTCTTGGTTGTGCTCTTCTCGGACACCGTCACCCTCCCACCTGATTCCGTCGCTTGTCAGTGGCAGCCTACCCTGGTTTCACAATCGCACGCACTCGCTCGGGCGATCCGTAAGACCGGCCTCAGATACACCCGTTCGAGCCCGCCTGACTCCGTACAGCGCTCGTTTCGCCCGTGGCGCCGGATAACCTGTCCCGGCATGACCGCTGTGATTAAAGCAGAGGGCCTGATCAAGTTCTAAGGCTCGAGCCGCGGCGTCGTCGGGCTCGATTTCGCGGTCGAGGCGGGCGAGGTGTTCGGCTTCCTTGGACCCAACGGCGCCGGTAAGACGACGACGATCCGCCTGCTGCTGGATCTGATCCGGCCGACGGCCGGGCGGATCGAGATCTTCGGGCTGGATTTGCGCCGGGCCAGTGTCGCGATTCGTGCCCGGATCGGCTACCTGCCCGGCGACCTCCATCTCTACGAGCGCCTGACTCCGCGCGAGCACCTGCGCTACTTCGCCGCGCTGCGCGGCTTGGACGGGCTGGGGGAGGGAGAGAAGCTGGCCGAGCGCTTCGAGCTCGAACTCGACCGGCCGATCAAGGCGCTCTCCAAGGGCAACCGCCAGAAGGTCGGGCTCGTTCAGGCCTTCCTGCACCGCCCCGACCTGCTCCTGCTCGACGAGCCCACCGCCGGGCTCGACCCGCTCGTGCAGCAGACCTTCAACGAGCTGCTGCGCGAGGTCGCCGCCGAGGGGAAGACGGTCTTTCTCTCCTCGCACATCCTCTCCGAGGTGCAGCGGCTGGCCGACCGGGTGGCGATCATCCGCGAGGGCTCGCTCGAGCTGGTCGAGACGGTCGAGACGCTGCGGGCGCGGGCCTTCGTGCGGGTCGAGGCGACCTTCAGCGAGCCGCCGCCGGTGAAGGCCTTCGCCGGCCTCTCCGGGGTGCGCGAGCTGGAGCGAAAAGGGTCGGTGGTGCTGCTCGTGCTCGAGGGGCCGGCCGATCCGCTCGTCAAGGCGCTGGCGCGCTACGAGGTGCTCGCGCTCGACAGCCACGAGGCCGATCTCGAGGACTTCTTCCTGACGTTTTACCGAACCGAGACGAGCGATGCTGAGTAGCGTCTTTGCCAAGACACTGCGCGATCGTCGGCGCGCCTTTCTCTACTGGAGCCTCGGTCTCGTCGCCTTCATCGCTATGGAGGTCGCCGTATACCCGACGGTGCGCGACAACCCAACCTTCAAGACGCTCGGCGACAGCTACCCCCAGGCGATCAAGGACCTATTCAGCTTCGGTGGCCAGTTCGACATCGTTTCGGGCGCCGGCTTCCTCGGCATCGAGGCTTTCTCGATAGTCGTGCCGATGATGCTCATCTACTGCACGGTCGCCGCTGGCGCGAATGCGATCGCCGGAGAAGAAGAGCGAGGCACCCTCGACCTTCTACTCTCGCTGCCCCTCTCTCGCTCGCGCTGTCTGCTCGAGAAGCTCGCTGCGCTTGTCGCCGAGACGCTGGCGCTCGGACTCGTGCTCTGGACGGTGCTCGTCATCGCCGTCCCGCTGGCAAAGATGCACATCGGCGTGCTCGAGCTGCTCGCTGCGACGCTGCTTGCGCTCGCTCTGGCGCTTGTGTTCGGGATGATCGCGCTGGCCGTCGGTGCTGCGAGCGGAAGGCGCGGGCTGGCGATCGGCGTCCCGGCGGCGCTCGCCGTGGCGACCTATGTCCTCAACTCACTCGCCTCGCTCGTAGGCTGGCTCGGGCACCTGCAGTGGTTCTCACCCTTCTACTACTACACACGCAGCGACCCGCTCCGGACCGGGCTCGATCTCTCTGATCTCCTCGTTCTGCTGGCGATCGCGGCCGTTTTCGCTGCGGCCGCTCCGTTTCTGTTTCGGCGCCGCGATCTGACTACTCCGTAGTCTCGCCCAGCCCGCCCCGCGGCTCGCTCGGCCACTTGCGGTCTGGAGGAATAGACGCTGCGGCGTCGCAAGAAAGCTGTATGTGGCACGCGATCTTTCACATGACGGTCGGCGGCGGCGAGAAGGTCATGCGCTCGCTGCTGATCTACGTCTTCCTGATCGCGGCGCTGCGCGTGGTCGGCAAGCGTGAGCTTGGTCAGGCCAACACGCTCGACCTGATCGTGCTGCTGCTCGTGGCCAACGCCGTTCAGAACGGGATCATCGGCAACGACGTGTCGGTGACGGGTGCGGTACTCGGCGCGGCGACTCTCTTTGTCATCAACGAAATCTTCGCCCGCACAACGGCCGTCTGGCCCTTCGCCTCGCGCCTGCTCGAGGGCGAGCCGACCATGCTGATCGAGGATGGAAAGCCGATTCTCAAGGCGCTTCGCTCGAGTGGCACCTCGCTCAGTGAGCTGCGGGCGACCGCGCGCCGCCAGGGCTTCGCCCATCTCGGCGACGTGCACACCGCCATCCTCGAGACCAACGGCGTCGTGACGATGTTCAAGGAGAACGAGCCGCTCGTCTACCACCCGGCCGAGCCGGGAGGATTGCGCATCGGTAAGCGGCGACGCTCGAGCGGCTAGGCGCTGTTTGGATCCGAGAAACCACCTTCTCCGCCCGCCGCCAAGCCACCCGGCCGCGGGGTCACTCGAAAGTACCGTCCCGACGGAGCGAAAGATGCTTCTCGATGTGTCAAATCAGCGTCGATTGCGTCAAGTCCCGAGCCGAGCGCCTTTCGGCCCGCCCGGCGGCGCTTCTCAGCTATCTGATCAGCACGGCGCGCGCCGGCGCCCCGTCCGAGCCGACCAACTTCAGCGGTAGACAAGCGAGCTCGTAAGGTCCAGGCTCGATTCCACGCAGGTCGAGGCCCTCGATGCAGACGACTCCGGCCGAAAGCAGGATCCGGTGCGCGTCGGCGTCTCCGATCGACAGGTAGTCGATGCCCAGCAACTTGACGCCGCGCTCGACCAGGTAGACGGCCGCTTCACCGTCCAGGCGCACGAAATCGCGTGTGAACTCGTTGCGGCTCCAGAGCTGCGAGTTGCGAGTCTTGAACAGGATCCGCTCGCTGCCTCGCGGCGGCAGCTCGAGATCGCGCAGCGCCGCGAGGTCGAGCGCGATGGTGGCGGTGGTCGCGTCCACGACCTCGGCCGGTCCGATCAAGGCGCTCAGAGGCAGCGCCTCGGCGCCGGCGCCGCCTTCGATGAAATGATCGGGCGCGTCAACGTGTGTGCCCGAGTGGGCGCCCATGTCGAGCTCGCTGACGTTGGCCGGGTCGCCTTGTTCGATCGAGCTCACGCGTGTCACGTGCACCGGTGGGTTGCCGGCGTAGTGAAGCATTCCATCCCGGATCGGGACGCTGATGTCGAAGATCTCCACCGACTGAGAACTCTAGAGCCTCTCCCACTATGTCCGCACGATCGATGCGGCCGATTCGCGGCGCCAGGAGCCACCCGACCCGCTCGCCGCACTAACCAGTGTGCATTCACGGCTCGTGCGGCCCCCGGCATCCACGCCTCGACCACCTCAGCCGCGCCTACCTAACGGGAGAGGCTCCAGTGACCCTCGCCGTAGGAGTCCAAGCGAAGGCGAAGTCCCGGACGAGTGTCCTCGCAAGCGAATAGAGTCCTCGAATCCATTAGCGATCGCCAGGAGGTGGGCCACCGTGCTCGCAGGAAAGAGGATGTTTGCAGCCCTGATCGTCGTCGCAGTCGCCCTGACTCTCGCAGCTTGCGGCAGTGAGACAAAGAAAAAACAGTCGGAGGCCGCCACGACGACGAGCGCGCAGACGACGCCGGCAACGCAGATGCAGATCAACCCCGCTCCGGTAACCGTCGAGAACTGTCTCACCGAGGCTGGACTCGACGTGGTCGCCAATGGAGACGCTCCCATGATCGAGAGATCCAAGGCGGTGGGAGTGCGTCTGCCCGGCGGCGCGAACATCATGCCGGGCAACTTGTCGGCGGCCATCTTCTGGTACGGCACGGACGCGAAAGCGTCGCACGCGAAGGCGAGCGACGTGCCCAGGTTCCCGGCGGTGACGCAGGTGAGCCGCTTAGTGGTCGTTTACGACCCGATACCGCCTGCAGATGCGCAGAAGAAGATCGAGGCCTGTATTGGAGGAGGCGCCTAGGTCTTACGGCGAGCGCGCTACGAGATAAGCGAAAGGCCCGCCACACGACGGGCCTTTCGCGACTTCGACAACCCGTCGAGCTCTAGGCGGAAGCCACGGCGACCGGTACTTCGGCGCCTTCGGTCTCTCTCACCACCGGCAGCTCCCTGACCTCTTCGCCGCAGAGCTTGAGCAGACGGCTCCAGTCGGCCTCGACCTGCTGCTGAATGGTCTCCAGCATCGCCTCGCCTCCGGGCTTGAAGAGGTGCGCGAAGCGCCGCTGCATCTTCAGGAAGTCGACGACCGGGATCACCTTGCGCGGTCGGTAGCTGAGCTTGTACTCGCCGTTCACGATCTCGAACAGCGGCCAGAACAGGCTGTCCTGAGCCGCCCTCATGACGTCGAGGCCGACCCGTGGCTCGTGGCCCCAGCCGAGCGGGCAGTCGCTCATCACGTTCAGGAAGGCGGGCCCGTCCATCGCCACGGCACGCTCGACCTTGGAGCTCAGGTCCTGCCAGCGAGCGCCCGAGGACTGGCCCACGAACGGGACGTGATGGGCAGCCGCGATCGCCGTCAGGTCCTTGCGCTGCTGCATCTTGCCGAGCGAGACCGAGCCGACCGGGCTGGTCGTCGTGTCGGCGCCGTAGGGTGTTGCGCCGGAGCGCTGGATGCCTGTGTTCATGTAGGCGCCGTTGTCGTAGCAGACGTAGAGGAAGCGGTGACCGCGCTCCAGCGCCCCCGACAAAGCCTGAATGCCGATGTCGTAGGTGCCGCCGTCGCCGCCGAAGGCGACGATCGTGACCTCCTTGTCGCCGCCGGGCAGCGTTCCGCGCCGCTTGAGCGCCTTGTAGGCGGCCTCGACACCGCTGGCGACCGCCGCCGTGTTCTCGAAGGCGGTGTGAATCCAGGGCACGTTCCAGGCCGTGATCGGGTAGCGCGAGGTGGCGACCTCGAGACAGCCGGTGGCGTTGACGACGATCACCGGCGTGTCGATCGAGCTCAGCACCGTGCGCACGATGCTTGGAGCGCCGCAGCCCTGGCAGAGAGCATGTCCACCGCCGAGCGGCTGGACGCCGTGTTGGTTTAGAGCAATCCGCTTGAGTCTCGACATGGTCAGCTCCGTAATGCGACGTGGGTGGGAGCCTCGCCGGCGAATATGGCCCGAGCTTCATCGGGAACCAACTCGCGGCCGCCGAGGCCGAAGACATGGGCGCGCAACTTGACGTTCGATCCGTACAGTGCCGCCGCCATCTCGGCGTGCAGCGACGGGAACGAACCGGGCGCGTCCGAGCGGTCGAGCACGATCACTTCTTGGGCGGAGGCGAGCGCCTTGCGGATCGCCTCGGCCGGGAAGGGGCGGTAGGAGATCAGGCGCAGGAGGCCGACCTTCTGGCCCTCCGAGCGCAGCTCGTCGACGACGTCCTTGATCGTGCCGGCCGTCGATCCCATCAGGAACACGACCTTCTCGGCACCTTCGAGCTCGTACTCCTCGAGCAGACCGAAGGGCCGGTCGACCAGCGGCGAGTACTCGTCGAAGACATCCGCGATCACCGTCTGCGCGGCCTCCATCGCCGCGTTCATCTGGTAGCGCAGCTCGGTGTAGTAGTCCTGCAGGGCGAAGATGCCCTTGGTCGTGACCTCTCCCACGTCGAGCAGCGGCAATGGAACCTTGTACTCGCCGACGAAGTCCTTGACGACCTCGTCGGAGGTGAGCACGAGCGGCTCCTCCGAGTGGGTGAGCGTGAAACCGTCCTGGCAGACGAGCACCGGCAGCATCACGTCGGGGTGCTCGGCGATCCGCGGTGCCATCACCGACAGGTCGTAAGCCTCCTGGACGCTCTCGGCAAAGAGCTGGATCACGCCGGAGTCGCGAATCATCATCGAGTCGGAGTGATCGCAGTGGATGTTGAGCGGCGCCGAGAGGGCGCGGTTGCCCACGGCCATCACGATCGGCGTGCGCATGCCGGCGGCGATGTAGACCATCTCGGCCATCAGGGCCAGGCCCTGCGACGAGGTGGCCGTCATCGAGCGGGCGCCCGCCAGTGCCGAGCCGATCGTCGCGCTCATGGCGGAGTGCTCGGACTCGACGTTGACGATCTCGGTCGTGGCCTTGCCGTTGGCGACCAGCTTGGCGAAGGTCTGGATGATCGGCGTCTGCGGCGTGATCGGGTAGACGGGGAAGACGTCTGGGTCGATCTGGGCCATCGCGTAGGC
>Ga0209638_1000414_pt1 | contig 27997 bp, 19 predicted proteins | sample BarGraNGADG00211_FD_184490 | JGI IMG/M metagenome (GOLD analysis project Ga0209638, IMG submission 184490) | Arctic peat soil microbial communities from Barrow, Alaska - Barrow Graham LP Ref core NGADG0002-211 (SPAdes) (version 2) | ecosystem: Environmental > Terrestrial > Soil > Wetlands > Peat...
TGTGGCGCCTGCCGATCCGGACATCTGCTATGCCACCGATCTTTTCCGCACCTACCGCACCCTCGACGGGGGCAGGACCTGGGAGACGGTGAACTCGGTGCGCGTGGGCGACGATACCTGGACCACGCGCGGCCTCGACGTGACCACCAACTACGGCGTGCACTTCGACCCCTTCGATCCCCGGCACGTCATCATCAGCTACACCGACATCGGCGCTTTCCAGAGCCACGATGGCGGCGCCTCCTGGACCTCGGCCACCAACGGGATTCCCTCGAACTGGCGCAACACCACATACTGGGTGGTCTTCGATCCACAAGTGAAAGGGCGCCTGTGGGGAGCGTTCAGCGGAACTCACGACCTGCCGCGTCCGAAGATGTGGCGGAATCGCGATCCCCAGACGTTCTCGGGCGGCGTGGGGATCTCCGACGACGGCGGCAAGACCTGGCGGCCCTCGAACCAGGGCATGCCCTCGACCTCCGTCACTCACCTGGTGCTCGATCCGGCCAGCCCCGCCGGTTCTCGCACCTTGTACGCCACGGGCTTCGGACGCGGTGTCTACAAGTCCACGGACGATGGGAAAACCTGGACGCTCAAGAACAGCGGAATTCAAGGCGAAGCGCCGTTCACCTGGAGGCTCACTCGGGCGGATGATGGAACACTCTACGTGGTGGTGGCGCGCCGAAGCGAGGGCAACTACGGCGGCGGCGGCGACGGAGCGCTCTATCGCTCGCGCGACGGAGCGGAGCATTGGGAGAAGATCGCTTTGCCGGAGTCCGTCAACGGTCCGGTGGGACTTGCCCTGGATCCGCGCGATAATCGGCGCATGTACCTCGCCGCATGGGGACAGGGCCGCGCCGATGTAGATGTTGGCGGAGGCGTGTTCCTGACCCCCGACGCCGGGGCGTCCTGGAAGCCGGTCTTCCAGCAGTCTCAACACGTCTACGACGTCACGGTGGACCCGAAGAATCCCCGCGTGATCTACGCATGCGGTTTCGACGCCGCGGCCTGGCGCTCCGCCGATGGCGGCGCGACCTGGCAGCGCATCCGCGGCTACACATTCAAATGGGGCCACCGGGTGATCGTGGACCCCGTGAATCCCAAAATGATCTACATCACCACTTACGGCGGCAGCGTCTGGCATGGCCCGGCGCAGCCCGGCCCCGCCGTGCCCGAAGACATAACGAACCCCGTTCCGGTGGCCCGGTAGGAAAGTCGGCAGAAGTTGTGGGGCAGGTTGGCAACCGCTTGAAACCCTGTACACCGTAAGTAGGCGCCGGTTGCCGGGGTACCCTCTGGGTCGCGCGCAGGATACCATCCTGCCCCACTGTGATAACGTATGCGGATGACGACGAGGAATCAGCGTTGCGTTCTGTGCCTGGTGGGCCTGGTGGCCCTGGGCTCCTGCAAATCCGGCAGCGCTCCGTCGGCCTCGCGGCTGAATCTGCTCCTTGTCACCATCGACACGTTGCGCGCCGACCGGTTGGGATGCTACGGCTATTCCCCAATCGAAACTCCCAACCTGGATAAGATCGCCCGGCAGGGGGTCCTGTTCGAAAACGCAGTCGCGCCCGCTCCGCTCACCGCGCCGTCTCACGCCAGCATGATGACCGGCGTCTACCCTACCGTACACAAGGTCCGCAACACGGGAGGGTTTGTGTTGTCCCCATCGCAAGCCAAGCTGTCCAAGATCCTCCAGGACCACGGATGGGACACGGCGGCGTTCATTGGGTCCTCTGTGCTGAAAGGGCGTTTTGGCTTCAACCAGGGGTTCGCCGTCTACGATGACGAGATGCCGACGTCCGCCAGCGGATCGGCGGTGGCGGAACCCGAGCGCCGCGCGGGAGAGGTGGTAGATCGCGCGGTCAAGTGGCTCGACGCGCAATCGGGAAAGCCCTTCTTCCTGTGGGTACACGTGTACGATCCGCACATTCCTTACGATCCTCCCGATCCCTTCCGGGAGAAGTACCGGGACCGGCCATACGACGGAGAGATAGCCTATACGGACCAGCAGCTCGGGCGGCTCTTCGACACGGTCGCCAGAAAATCCCGGCCGGAGAATACGCTGATCGCGGTGTTGTCGGATCACGGCGAGAGCTTTTCGGAACACGGCGAGTACACGCACGGAGTCTTTCTCTACGACACGACGCTGCGGATCGCTTTCCTGATGGCCGGAGGACCCATCCCGGCGGGTCTTCGGGTGAAGCAGCAGGCGCGGACGATCGACTTGCTCCCCACGGTTTTGGAACTGATGGGCGGTAAGGCGCCACCGGGGACGCAGGGTACCAGCCTGGCACCGGCCTTCCGTGGCAAAGAAGTTCCGACGGCGTATTCTTATGCCGAGACTCTGTTCCCCAAGTTCAACATGGGCTGGGCCGAGTTACGGGCGATGAGGACGACCCGGTGGAAGTATATCCGCGCGCCAAAACCCGAACTTTACGATCTGGCCCAGGATCCCGCCGAAACCACCAACGTGATCGCGAGTCACCCTTCGGAAGCGCGGGAACTGGAGGCTCAGCTCAAAGCGGTCAGCGGAGGCGGGGAGAAGGTCGCACCGGCGCCCATGGACCCGCGCACGATGCAGCAACTCCGGTCTCTTGGCTATCTGGGCGGCTCTTCTCCGCAAGGCGCCGAACTGACTGGCAAAGGGACCGATCCCAAGGACCGCCTCGAAGTCCTGCGCTTGCTGCACCTCGCGGTGCACTCGGGCGCTCCCCTGCCCCAGCGTATTTCCATGTTGCGCAAGGCCATTGCGGAAGATCCCACCAACCCCACGCTTTACAACAATCTGGGCAACCTGTATGCCGAAGCCGGACGACCGGCGGAGGCCATGGCGCTGTATCAGGACGCGCTCCACAAAGGCGTCAGCGCCGCCTGGCTATACTCGCGCCTGGGCAGCCTGTATCTGCGGCAAGGGAACAAGGCCGATGCGATCGCCTCCCTCGAGGTCGCGGCGCGGCTGAACCCGTCCGATTATGAAAGCCTGGAGAACCTGGCCGTGGCCTACCGCGCAGCCGGCAGGGTCGCGGACTCCGAGCGGGTTCTCACCGAGATTCTGAAATCGGGCGAGGAATACGCGCCGGCTTACAACGAACTGGGGATGGCGGCATTTCAGAAGGGCGAAGCGGCGGCAGCGCAGGGCTATTTTGAGAAGGCCGCCCGTCTCGATCCGACTTACCAACTGAATCTCGGCCGTTTTTACAAGATGGCTGGGGATAACGCGCGCGCCCGCGCGGCCTTCGAGGCGTTCCTGGCCGCCCGGTCTACGAGTCCGGAATACCGGCAAGTGATCCCGCAGGTTCGGAAGGAACTGGAGAGCGTGCAATAGAAAACCCGGAACCGCGCCAGGGCGATTCCGGGTTCTTCCAAACACCGCTCGTGTCAGGCTACCAGCTCAACCGTCCGGAAATCTGCATGGTGCGCGGGCTGTTCTGGTTGGTGTATGTAAGGGCCAGTCCGTCATCGCCGGTTGAATAAGAGTTGCCCGGCACATTGAACACGTTGAAGAAGTCGAACTGGAGGCGGAACTTCACCTTCTCCCTGATGGAGAAGGTCTTGAACATGGATGCATCGACATTCCACAGGTTGGTGGTCAGCATCGGCTGGTTGTTCCAGGCAGATAGAGGGCTTCCGGCCGGGGAACTTGAGTTATACGGCGTGAGGTCTATCTGGTATGGCGTGCTGCTGTCGGTGACCGGGAGAAAGCCGATGTTCGAACCGTAATTGTCATAGTTCGGGTCGGTAGCCGCGCTACGGCTGTTATAGTCCGCCGGGTAGGGCCACAGCGGCGACGCCGAAGGCTTGTAGTTCGACGGGACCCCCATGACCCCGTTCGGCTGCCCGCTCGAATCGTGGCTGTTAATCTGATGGGCCGGGATGTATCCGTTCCACAGCAGGTAGCCGGGTAGGCAGCTACCGCTGCGGCAATCCTGGATGGGGTACTTGTGGCCGTAGTACTGCACCGGCACACCGGTCGGATACATATCCGTCGGTAGCGTATTCCAGTTGGTGTTCCAGCGGCCCAGGCCGCTGACCTGCCAGCCGCCGATTACCTGGTTGAGTACTCCCCTGGCCTCCCTGCCAATCAGCTTACCCTTGCCCACCGGCAGGTCCACGAGCCAGTTCCACCGGATTTCGTGTTGCGGGATGGTGGTATCGCGCGCATAGAGGAGCTGCCTCATTCTTTGCTTGTAATCGGCGGGGACGGTGTTGGGGAGGAACGAGCTCACCGGGGTGACCGACGAATCGTAGTACCAGCCATGGCTGCCGGCCTTAGTGGAGTTGACGAACATGTACATCAACTGGAAGGCGATGCCCTTCGAAAAACGGCGCTCGGCCTCGAACTGAATGCCGTTCGACCAGCCCCAGCCATCCTTGCCGAATTCGTTCAGGTCGCCATAAGGATAGGTAGTGCCGCTCAAGGGCCGCATCTCCGCGCTGGCGTTGGCGTCGGTGGGCGGCGAAATGTGCTTGGTCGTCACCCAGACGTAGGCCGGGATCGGAGCGTTCGTTTGGGCGAAGCTGTCGAGGTGGGTGGAGTGGTTACCCACATAGGCGACACGCAGGAGCGTCTCCGGCATGATCTGCTTTTCCGCGGTCAGGTTCCAGTCCCATACACGGGAGGTGGGCTGATGGGGATTGAAATATGCGGAGCGGAAGGCATCTTCGCCGACGGTGATTCCCGTTGGGTTGTTGAAGTTGACTACGTTTGCGCTGTTCTTTCCGGCGACGATGGTGGGAACGCTCACCAGCCCATAGTTTGCCAAGTGGTCGGGCGACTGTTGGGCCACCGTGAGCGCGTAGTTCTGGTAGAAGCCGGCAAACGGAGCGTTGTTCCGCATGGTGTCGTTCCAGCCGTACGCCGGAACCCAGAAGTAGTTCTCGCTCATCCCGCCGCGGACGACGAAGCTCTTGGGCCCGTCGAAGGCACGGTAGGCGAACCCAACGTGTGGACCTATGTCGAAGTAGTTGTTGTAGACCATCTTGTTGGGCAGACCGGCCTGCTGCGGCGTCTCGAACTTGGCGCCGGCGGCTGTCAAGGCCCCCACCAGCGCCGGGGTGGTTGCTCCCACCTTATAAAGCGTGTCGAAACTCTGGCCCATGACAATCGCCATGTTCTTGGGGTCGAAGCTGGAAAAGATGTTGTACTTGTCGCTTGGGTAAGGGGTAAACTGCCAGCGCAGGCCCAGGTTTAACTTCAGGCGGGGGGTGATTTGGTAGTTGTCCTGGATGTAAGCCGTATTTTCGCTCTGGCGGAAGTAGTATCTGCCCTTGTTGACGCGAACTTCGTAATTGGCATATCCCAGGTACGCCGCCGCCGCCACGTTGCCCGTGTTCAGTGTGGCAACCCGATTGGTGGCGGTGCTCTTCTTGGGGTCGTACAGGGCGGTCGTATTGGCCTGGAAGGTCTCCGCGCCGGCGGTGCGCTGCTGTTGCGGTGTCCAGTTGTTCCGGTCTTGACGCAGGTGGATGCCAAACTGGATCTCGTGCTTCCCCTTGACCTTGGTGACGTTGTCTTCCAGGATGAAGTAGTTGAAATACCGCAGGTTCCAGTTCGTCGGGAAGAAGTAGTTGGTTTTGCCGGTGCCCACTCCGATGTTGTTGATCACCGGGTAGCCCGGCACGCCGTTCGGGTTGGGCAGGCCCAGTTGGGCGGCGTAATTCACGGTGGGATCGCCGGAGACTTGCGTCGAAACCGTTCGGCTGGCGCTGAACATGAACTCGTTGACCAAGGTTGGCGACCGGGTGCCGGTCCAGCCCAGAGACAGGCTCTCGTTGGGGAACGTGTCGGAGCGGGAATTACCGAATCCGTCGAGTGTGGGGACGCCGCCCGCATTCGGGCGGACCGTGCTCCCGTCGGCCTTGGTGATGCGGCCATACACCAGGTCCTTGTCCGTCAAGCGCTGATCGAACCGCATGGAATAGGTGTACTGGTTCTGGATGACGGGATTGGGCGCGCTGTAGTTATTGGCGATCAGCGGATTCACGCCGGCGATATTCGGCTCCGGCAAGATGCTGTAGATGTATTTCATCAGCGGGCTGATCCGTGCGGGGTCGATGTTGTTGGCTTTGCCGTTGTAGTTGAACGGAGTGCGGGCATAATTGTTGGCGGCGGACTGAGTGGTCAGTGGGTCGTAGAGGACAGACAAGGTTCCCGCCGAGTTCACCAGGCCCGAGAAATCGCCGTTGCGCATGGCATCGGTGGGGACCTTGTAGTTGGCGAACGATCCGGTGCGCTGCTTATAGCCTTCGTAGGAGAAGAACCAGAAGCTCTTGTTCTTGCCGTTGTACAGCTTCGGGATAAACACCGGCCCGCCCACGGTTCCGCCGTACTCGTTGCGGATTAACTTGGCCGCGGTGTTGGTGAAGTTATCGCGGGCGCGCGCCACGCCGTACCCGGAGTCGCGGTTGGTCTCGAACAAGGAGCCGTGTATCTGGTTCGTGCCGCTCTTGGTGGTCAGGATGATGTTGGTCGGCCGCGCGTACTTGGCGGAGCTCGAGTTGACCTCCACATGAAATTCCTGGATGCTGTCCAGGCCGGGCGGACGGTCTACGGTGCCGGTGCCGTACACCTCGTCGGTCAGGGCGGCGCCGTCCAGGACGATATCGTGCGTCCCAACCCGGCCGCCAAAAGTTCGCAGGTTGCCGTCGACATCGAATGTCACGCCGGGGACCGTGTTCATCAGGGTCATGACGTTGCGGCCGTCGATCGGCAACTGCTCGATGCGCGCACGTTCGAGCGTGTATCCCAGGGAAGCCGTGTCGGTGGTGAGCACGGGGGTCACGTCCTGCACCACCACCGTGGTCTTGGTTCCCGCGGGAACAAATGTGATTGTCACCGCGGCGGACTCCTGCGTCTGCACCTGCAGGGTGGCTTCGAACTTGTTCATGCCGGCAGATTCGGCCGTTATTTTGTACGGACCGGGACTCACGGAGGGAAAAACGTAGATTCCCGCCCCGTTGCTCACCGTTTTGAGTTCAACACCGGTCGCCGTATTGGTCAGTACCACGGTGACGTTTGGAATGACCGCGCTCGTCGGGTCTTGAACGATCCCGCGAACGCTTCCATTGCTGGATTGAGACCAAGCGAGGCTGGCCACCAGCGCTAATGCGATCAGGGCCAAGGCGCTCGTTTTCAGGAAAAACTTCGGGTTCAGCCATGAGTTCACTTTGAGACTCCTTTTCAAAAGACAATCACATATAATCTCGCAACCTGTGCAAAAGACCTCTGCAAAAGCCTTCGTGGCAAAAAGCTAACACGGAAAGCGGAAGAAAGCAATAGGAAAAGAGCCACGATGGTGCTCCGATCCGGGGGTTCCGTAACATTTGTCTCAGCGCGTATTTTGGGATCGGGCAGGAGCCTGCCTATTTACACGCCGCGACAAACTGCTTGAGCCAATCCAGGAGTTCACTAGCTTTGTCGGGAGAATCCGCTTCGACAGTGAGACGCAAGACGGGCTCGGTGCCGGAAAACCGTAACAGCACCCAGTTGTCGTTCTCCAAGTACAGCTTGGTGCCATCCATGTGCGAGACTCTGACTACCGGGTAAGAGCCGGCGTGGCTGGCCGGCGCCTGGCGCAACGCCCGCGGCAGGGCAATGCGCATTTCCGGGGTTGCCGGAAAAGTGTCCTCGGCCCCATACAACCTGCCGGTCAGGCCATACACGGTCTGGCGCAACTGCGAGATCTTCTTGCCGGTGCGGGCGAGCATCTCCACCACCAGAGCCGAAGCGAAGATACCGTCTTTCCCAAGAATGTGGCCGCGAATGGTCAGTCCGCCGGACGATTCGCCTCCCAGCAGCGCATCGTGTTCCACCATAGTGGAGACGATGTGCTTGAACCCGACAGGGACTTCATAGCATTCCTCGTGCAAGGCGTGCGCGAGCCGGTCGAGCAGGTGGGTGGTTGACAGATTGCGCACGACGCCGCCGCGTTCGCCGCGAACCTCATGGACATACCAGTAGAGCAACAGCAGGACGTCGTCGATGGAGATGTACTCGCCCAGTTCATCCACAATCGCGATGCGGTCGGCGTCTCCATCCATCGCCAAGCCGAGATCATAGCGGTCATCGTGCATCGTCGAGGTCAGCAGCCGCAGCGCCTCCGGGTTGGGTGCGGGCGAACGGCCGCCAAACAACGGATTGTGGCGCTCGTGAATGAACGTTACCCGGCAGCGCGCTTCGGTCAAGACCGTGCCCAGCGTGAGCTGCCCAACCCCGTACATGGGGTCCACGATCACCTTGAGACCGGCATTGCGGATGGCCTGAAGATCGATCAGGGTCTCCACGGCGTCCACGTACAGGTTGGTGAAGTCGCCCCACTGTACGATGCCGGCGTTCAGCGCTACGTCCAATTCCAGCTTGATGACTTCGTCAGCGGTAAGCGCGTTGGTCTCGGCCTCAATCTGCCGGGTTTCATGGTCCAGCAGCAGCGACCCATCGCCGTGGAAAACCTTCAGGCCGTTCCATTCCGGCGGGTTATGGCTGGCGGTGAAAGCTAGTCCGTAGGCGGAGCCGCAGTGAGCGGTGGCGAACGTGATCAGCGGGGTGGGCGCATCTTCGGCCAACAGGATGGCGGCGATGTTGTTGCCGGCGAAAACCTCGGCTGCGGCTTCGGCGGCTTGCCGGGAAAGGAAACGGCGGTCATAGCCGACGATCACGCCGCGCTTTTCCAGGCTCCCGCGGGTGATTTCGTTGGCCAGCGCCTGGCACAGCCGGCGAACATTGTGCATCGTAAAGCCTTCGCCGATGATCGCGCGCCAGCCGCCGGTGCCGAAGGTGACAAGGTTCTGCTCTTCCTGGCGGCGGGGACGGAAAATCCGTTTCTCGAGAATGAACTCGGCGTGGGCCAGGTCCTCGACCGTGTTGATGCCCTGGACCTCATCCTGGTCGTACAGTTGATAGCTATCCACGCGGAGACCTGAGCGGATGAGTTCGTGTACGCAGTCAGTGAGACGGTATTGGCCATCGCGAGGGGAGGGAGAAAGCCTGCGCAGGGCGGAGAAGATGGCTGCCGCATCGACCACATAGGCTCCGAGGTTCCGCTCGCGAATCTCCCGCACTTCCGCCAACGCCTCGTCGTCTTCGATGATGTCCAGCATCTGACCGCCGGCATTGCGGATGATACGGCCGTACGGCAGCGGGCTATCGAGCATGGCCGCAAGCAGCGTAAGGTGCGATTGCTTCAGATGGTGCCGGTTGACCAGGCCACGAACCGATCCCGGGCGGAATAGAGGTGTATCGCCGTAAAGGATGAGCAGATTGCCGCTGAGATTTTCCAAAAGCGGCGCCGCCTGCAATACCGCGTGGGCGGTACCGAGAGGCTCTTCCTGGCTGACGTAGTGGTAACCCGCGCCCAAGTGCTCGCGGACTTCCTCCTGCCGGTATCCGACAACCACATACAGGTGCTCGATCGATACGAGCTGAAGCGCATTCTGAATCACGTGCTCCAGGACGCTGCGGTCGCCGAGGGGTTGCAGAATCAGAGGACGGCCATCCGGTGTGATCGCGTCCTTGCCGGCGGCAAGGATGACCGCTCTTAAACCGGGACATCCATGAGCGATGGGATGAGATGTCATATATTCCGGGATTTTTGGGAAAGCGCCCCCGCAACTGGTTGCGCGTCGATCGGGTGCGCCGGTTCGTCAAACTCCTGTCTTCCAGCATAGAACCGTTCCATCGGGCAAAGGGGGCCCGGCCGGCCCCTCGCCGCAAAATCCTCCTGCTCGCCTGCCGCTCCCAGGAGCGATGACCGGCGAAAAGCCGCAATCGGTGCGCGTACAATCGAAACATGTTCCTTCGTTGCCTCGTGTTGCTGAGCTGGCCCGCGATGCTTGCCGGCGCGAACGCGGATCTGATCCTGCACAACGGCAAAATCGTGACTCTCGATCGCGGCGAGTCCGTCGCGCAGGCCGTCGCTTTCCAGAACGGGCGCATCGCGGCGGTGGGCACGGACCGCGATGTGCTCGCCCGAGAACGGGGTTCGCGAACGCGGGTCATCGATCTGGGCGGCAAGATGGTGTTGCCGGGTTTATGCGATGCGCACGTGCACACGCTCGAAGCCGGGCTCAGCGAGTTTCGCGCGAAGCTGCCGCAGCTTGACAGCATCGGGGCGATTCAGGCCTACATTCGCGCCCGCGCGAAGACCGCACGGAAAGGCGAGTGGATCGTGGTGCCACGCACGCTTCCGCCGCGTTTGAAAGAGATGCGCATGCCCACGCGGGAGGATCTCGATATCGATCGCGATCACCCGGTGGCGTTGGATGCGAGCTACGTCTGGTCGGCGAACTCGATGGCGCTAAAGCTCAGCGGAATTACGCGCCAAACGCCGAACCCGCCGGGCGGTGAGATCGTGAAGGGCCCGGACGGCGAGCCCAACGGCATTCTGCGCAACGCGCACCAGCTTCTGGTGGGCGCGCACCAATCCGTGGCGTTCAGTGAAGACGAGAAACTGCGCGCCATCGAGCAGATGTTGCGGTTGTATGCCGCCGCCGGGCTGACCGCGGTGGGCGACAGGCTGGTCACGCCCGAAGACGCCGCGCTATTCGAGAAACTGGGACAGCAGGACCGGCTCGCCGTGCGCGTGGTGCTGACGTGGCGGCCGGATGCGCAGCGGCCCATCGAAGACATCGAGCGTGAAATCGGCGCTTCCCAGTGGACCACCAACCGCGGCAGCGAGCGGCTGAAATTCGGCAGCTTCAAGGTGACGGTCGATGGCGGCCAGAGCGTGGGTACGGCGTACCAGCGCATGCCCTACGGACCATTCGGGCGCCAGTTATACGGGCTAAGCGATCCGGATGCGCGCGGTACGTTGTTCGTGGATGCCGGGAAGCTGTATCGGATCTACTCGGCGGCGCGCGCGAAGGGCTGGCAATTGACCGCTCACGTGCAGGGCGGCAGCGCGATCGACACGCTGCTGGACGTGTTCGAGCGGCTGGACCGCGAGAAGCCGATCGCGGAGATGCGCAACCACGTGATGCACGGCAGCTTCCTGAGCGAAGACGCGCTTGGGCGCATGAAGCGCATGGGCGTGGCGCTGGACGCGCAGCCCGGCTGGCTTTACTTCGACGTCCCGGCGCTGGAACAGGTGTTCGGCGCCGACAAGATGCGGTGGTTCTTCCCGCTGAAGTCGGTGATCGACGCGGGGATCCCGGTGGCGGGAGGGAGCGACCACATGATCGGCCACGACAAGAATGGCGCGCTGAATCCCTACAATCCCTTCTTCAATATGTGGATGTGCATCACGCGCCGCATGCGCAACGGCGAAACGTTCTATCCACAGGAGCGCATCACCCGCGGCCAGGCGCTGCGCATGTACACGGCGGGTCCGGCGTGGCTACAGTTCTCCGAGGAGACGCGAGGATCGCTGGAAGCGGGCAAACTGGCCGACGCGGTGGTTATCGACCGGAATTTTCTGACGTGTCCGGAAGACGAGATCCGCGCGATCGAGCCGCTGATGACGATTGTCGGCGGCTCGATTGTTTACGACAGGCGTTAGCCCGTTGCGGGGTGCGGCGCCCGCCGGGGTTCCGCGTAGTTGGCCGCGAGACCGAGCGCGAGAACCCATTGTCAACCGTCTCAAAAACCGTTTCGAGCACAGGCACTCTACTCCCAGCATTGCGGAACCGAGGACAAACCGATAGGCTGGAATGCGGTACTCTCAAATACCACGGCTGGCAGCGGGTGAGTAAATGAAGGCCAAACCGGGCAAGGAAGCGCCAGGAAACAACTACATCGTGATCGTCTTCGATAGCTGCCGCTACGATTCCTTCGTCGCCGCCCAACCGAAGAACATCTCCAAACTAGGCGAAGTCGAGGCGCGCTGGTCTTACGCTTCCTGGACCGCGCCTTCGCACTACAACCTGCTTTCCGGCCTGATGCCGCACACCAGCCCCAAACGGGTCTTCGCCTCCCAGTACTACAAGAACGACTTTCAGAAATACGCCGAGCGCCTCGGCATCCAAGGCGTCGGCTTCCGCTCCCTCATCCCCAAACTCTACTTCCCGGCTTTCCTGCAAGAGAGTCTCCACTACCGCACCCACGCCATGGTTTCGCTGCCTGTGCTCAATCCGCGGACCATCCTTAACAATGGCTTCGATACCTACCGCCTCATGGAGAAGCACAACGACATGCGCGCCATGGTCAGGGAAATGCGCTTCCCCGGGGACCGCCCGTCGTTCTACCTGCTCAACGTCGGCGAGACCCACTACCCTTACGCGCTGCCGGATGAACCGCCCGAAGAGTGGCCGCGCATCTCTGGCGTTCACGGCGTCTTCCAGCACCTCGACGATCAAATCGTCGGCGGCAAACTCGCCAAAGGCGAAGACAAATTCTTCAACAAGGCGAAAATGAAAATGCTGCGCGACCGCCAGATCAAAGCCGTAAAATATCTCGACGTCGTGGTCGAGGAACTCTTCGATGTCGTTCCCCGCAATACCTACATCACCATCACATCCGATCACGGCGAGCTCTTCGGCGAGAGCGGTTTCTTCGGCCACGGTCCCATCATGCACAAGAAGGTATTTGAAGTGCCGTTCGTCGAGGGTAAGCTGCGATGAGCCTGCCCTTCATTCCACACCTGGCATATATCGGTCCGGGCGCCGGCTTCGCCTTCCTCGGCAGCTTTCTCACCCTGCTTGGCGGACTCTTCCTCGGCCTCATCTCCGTGCTCCTGTGGCCGTTCCGTATCGCCTGGGGCGCGCTGACCGGCCGCCAGGGATACAAGCACGCCAAAATCCAGAAGCTGATCTTCCTCGGCCTCGATGGCCTCGACCCCTCTCTCGCCGAACGCTACATGGCCGAAGGCAAACTCCCCAATCTCAGCCGCCTTCGGGAAATGGGTGGTTTCCATCGCCTGCGCACCACCTTCCCCGCGCTCTCTCCGGTCGCCTGGAGCACCTTCGCCACCGGCGTCAATCCAGCCCGCCACAGCATGTTCGATTTTCTGAATCGCAATTTGCGCTCTTACATGCCGGAGCTCTCTTCCTCGCGCGTCCGCGATCCCGAGCGCGTCCTCAGCATCGGCAAATACCGCATTCCGCTGAGCCGCCCGGTCGTCGAAATGCGCCGCAAGAGCCGCACCTTCTGGCAGATCCTGGGCCAGCACCAGATCGCCTCCACCATCCTGCGCGTGCCCATCACCTTCCCGCCGGAAAACTTCAACGGCCGCATGCTCTCCGCCATGTGTACGCCAGACCTGCTCGGCACGCAGGGCACGTTCGCGCTCTACACCACGCGCACTACCAGTGAATCCATGGAAAGCGGGAATCGATTCCCCCTCGATCCGCGGAACGGCTTCTATCACGGTGAAATCGCCGGCCCCGAGAACCACATGGAGACCGGCGCCGGCCAGATGACAATCCCCTTCACCCTGCGGAAATCCGGCCCCGCTTCCGCCACTCTCTCGATTGCCGGCGAACGCTATGAACTCTCTCTTGGCGAGTACACGCCCTGGGTCACCCTCACCTTCAAAGCCTCCTTCGGCATCGCTGTCACCGGCATCGTGCGCTTCCTGCTCACGGAAATCGAGCCCCAGCTTTCGCTCTATCACACGCCCATCAACATCAACCCCGAAGATCCCGCGCTCCCCATCTCCCACCCCAGCTACTACGCAACCTATCTCGCCAAATTGCTCGGCGCATATTCCACCCTTGGCATGGCCGAAGACACTTGGGCGCTCAACGAACACGCCATCGATAACGCCGCCTTTCTGAAGCAGGCCTACCTCACCTACGAAGAGCGCGAGGCCCAGTTCTTGAGCGCGCTCGATCGCACCCGCCGCGGAGTCGTGGCCTGCGTCTTCGATACCACCGATCGCGTGCAGCACATGTTCTTCGCCCAAAAAGATGGCGGCGGTCCCTACAGCCGCGTGATCGAAGAACTTTACATGCGCGCCGATACCCTCGTCGGCAAGACCCTCGCGCACGTCGATGAGGAAACCGTCCTCTTCGTCCTCAGCGATCATGGCTTCGCCAGCTTTGAACGCGGTGCGGACCTCAACGCCTGGCTGCTCCAAAACGGCTATCTCGCCCTCCAACCCGGCGCCACCGGCGAGGGAAAATATCTCCAGGAAATCGATTGGTCGCGCACCCGTGCCTACACCTTCGGGCTCGCCGGCATCTATGTCAATGAGAAAGGCCGCGAGGCGCAAGGCATCGTCGAACCCGGCGCCGGGGCCGCCGCCCTCAAGCGCGAGATCGCCGGCAAACTTTCCGGCCTCCGCGACGAAGCCCGCGACCGCGTCGCCATCCGCAAAGCCTGGCCGTCCGAGTCCCTCTATACGGGCCCCTATCTCGACGCCGCGCCCGATCTCATCGTCGGCTATGCCGACGGCTACCGAGCCAGTTGGGATGCGGCCGTGGGCAAAGTCACGGCCCGCGTGTTCAGCGACAATCTCAAAGCCTGGAGCGGCGATCACTGCGTCGATCCCACCCTCGTCCCTGGCGTGCTCTTCTCCAACCGCGCCATACTCGTCCAAGACCCCGGGATCGAGGACATGGCCCGCACTGCCCTCGATCTCTTCGGCATTGCTCCGCCGCCGCACATGGAAGGCAAGGCCCTGTTCCAGCCCGGCGCGCCCAGCGTGGAGCGCGAGGTCGCTGCGTGAAGTTCGCATGCGGAAGGACGGGGACGAGTTTGAAATCGGCTTGTCTTCGAGCGATGCCGCGGGCACTGCGCCGAGGGCCGTCTGCCAGCTTGCGAGATAGCCGCGGCCGAAGCCGACGAACAGGTCCGGGGAGCGTCTACTGAGGAATCGCCATGGATCTTTTCAACGCCATCTTCGATTCCTCACTGCTCTTCTTTTTCACTGCCTTCTCCTGGGCGCCCCCGGTCGTGGGACTAAGCGTGCTGGCCGCAGCCACCGGCGGCGCCATTCTCTGGGTCTGGGGCAAGACCAGCGACCAGGCACGCATGAAGAAGGTGAAGAACGACGTCTGGGCCGCCCTCTTCGAGCTGCGCGTCTATGTGGATGAGCCCCGCGTCACCTGGCGTGCGCAGAAAGCGCTTTTCACCGCGAATTTCCGCTATATGGCCCTGGCCCTGCGCCCCGCGCTGTGGATGCTCGTACCCATGGCGCTATTGCTGGTGCACTTGAACGCGTTCTATGGCCGCGCGCCCTTGGCCGTCGACCGCGATGCCATCGTCACCGTGGGCATGAGTTCCACCTGGGATCCCAATTCCCCGGCCCCGCAACTGCTCGCGCCCCCGCAAGTCCTCGTCACCAGTTTCCCGGTGCGTTGTCTCGACACCCGCGAAATCAGTTGGCGTATCCGCCCCGTGAGCGCGGTCTCCGGCCAACTCACTTTTCTTGTGGATGGCCAGCGTGTTCGGAAGCCGATCGAAGCCGGTTCCCGCCAGCGCTTCATTCCCGGACGCAGCGTAAACTCAGCCCTCCAGTCACTGTGGATGCCCGCCGAAGGCCGCATTGCTTCGAACACCGTCCAATGGATCGAGATCCGCTATCCGGTGGCTTACCTGTCCGTTCTGGGGGTGCAGTGGAACTGGCTGCTCTGGTTCTTCGCCGTCTCCATGGTAGCGGCGCTTTTGCTCAAGAAACGTTTGGGTGTAGTAATCTAAGGAGACTTCTGATGTTGGGACCGTCTGTCAAATTGAATCAGGCCCTGTGGGCCAAAGTGAAAAAGTGCGCCGATGCCCGCGGCTACAGTTCGCCGCGGGAATTCGTCGAGCACGTTCTCGAAAAGGAACTCGCCAAAGTCGAGGCTTCTCCATCCGACGAAGAGATCGCAAAGAAGCTACAGGGACTAGGCTATTTAGACTAAAATGAGGTTAACGTGGCCACAACCAAAATTGAACTCGACAAAGCACTTTGGGCCCAAGTACAAGAGCACGCCGCCTCGGCCGGCTACAGCTCCCCCGAAGAATTCCTCCAGCACCTGATCGAAAAGGAACTGGCGAAATCGGCGGAGCCGGTCTCTAATGAGTCTGCCGCCCGCAAGATCCGTGGCATCGGCTATATCGACCCAGGCCTCGATATCTGAAGTTAACGGCCTATCAGGAAATAGCGACTTCAAGCTCTGAAAGGCGCTCCCTCACGGTTGCGGCTCTGAAAGTACATCGGAGCCATTATTTACTGAACGTCCAGCACCGTTGGGTACCGCCTTGCATCAGCCGGCTGTACTTTTGGGAAGCCGCCATCGTCTGGCGGCCTTCGAAAACATCGTGGCAGACCGGCTTTTCCACGTACACGTGTTTCCCTGCATGGCACGCCCAGATGGCGGCCAGCGCGTGCCAGTGATCGCATGTGGCGATGGTCACCGCGTCGATACTCTTGTCATCAAGCACTCGCCACAGGTCGTGCTCGAAGGCCGGCGTCTCCCGGTGATCTGTTTGAACTGCGCGCCGCGCTTCTGTAATTGGGTGTCGTCGGAATCGCAAAAAGTGCCGACATCCACCCCCTGAAACCTGAGCGGCCGATTTCAGGTGATCGCCGCCGCGCCCGCCCACCCCCAGCCTTCGCCGCGAGTGACATGAATCTGTGCGCGACCATATACCGCACGCACCTCGGCCGGCGGCAGCACCTGGCCCAGCGGGTTCACGGCATTGATCACCCAGACCGGCCGGGGAGCCAGAGAATTTGCCAGATCCGGCAGGTCGTAAAACTTGAGGGCGGACGGCACGATCTGCTCGAACACCTGCCGGTGGATGCGATGCGTGACTACGGCGTCGTAGCCCACCAGCATCTCTTCGAGCACCAGTTTCTTGATGCGCGGATCGAGAGCCGCGGCGTGCAGCATGGCCACGGCACCCGCGCCTCTTCCGATACCGGAGATATTTGAAGAATCGACCTGGCTGCGCGCGGAGAGCAGATCGATCCCGCGAGCGATATCCGCGGCTCGCATGCCCACGAGCGTCTTCCCCAGCAGAATGGCGGTCTCCGCGTCGTCGTGGTCGGCAAAATAGGCAAAGAAGTGGTTGTGCGTATCCAGAGCCGGGCGCGTTTCGCCCAGGCCACGTGCGTCAATCGCCATCACGATGTTGCCCTTGCGCACCAGCAACTCGGCCGCCTCGCGAGACGCTTGTTTGCCTTCGCCATCCGCGCAGATGATGTCCGGTTCCGCTTCGCTGGCAACCTTTGCCCGCGGTGTGCGGATCCCATTGGCCCGGCAAGCGCTCCCAGCGTTTGCAGGGAGCCATCAACCAGAACGTAGGGGCTGTAGACATCGATCAGCCCGCTGGCCAGGTACGGTTTCGCATTTTTCATAGTTCGGATCGTATTTTTTGGATACCGGGGGCATCGTGCTCTATGCTTTCCCGCAACAGGTCGTCGATCTGGTAGTGGAGCAAGTGGAGCTGACTGCCCACAACTGAAGCAGGCTTCCCAGGAGGCCGGACTCCGTCCCCCTGGGGCTCAGCGGTCTGAAGAGCAGGACGCCGATTCCGAACGGCTGGCGGGCTGCGCGGATCCTGGACCTGAAGATAGCTTCGCGATGGCCGATGTCTACCGGGGCGATATGGACAATCACGGCGATGGTGACAGCGTGAACCGGAGCTATCCAGTACCTTCAGATTCCTTGACGGCGGAAAAGCCCCGGGTTCGCAAGCCTCACACGAAGGCAACTGTCGGCGAGATGCACTGCTCGGAGTACGTGAGGTATCCACCTGCCTCGCTAGAGATCGCGTACTGCACCCCCGGTGGTATCAGGACCAGATCCCCAGTACGCACCTCGACACGAGGTATCGAGGACGGATTCTCGGAACTATCGCACATTGCCAAGCCACCGTCGCCACTAGAGATTCTGAGGAGCACGAGACGGTCGTCTTCTCGTTGGAGGTCCGTCTCTTGCTTCGGAGCTATGACGTAGCGCGCCGCTCTGAGGAACGAATCGCACAGGACCGTCCGCTCGCCCCCTTGTATGGCATCCGGCACAATAGTTTCCATGTTTCTGTGCTCAAGTCCTCTCACGGCTCGATTCGTCAGCGGCATTTCGATCGCGCGTAGCGCCTCCTCGGAATGGAGCCGATCGAACGAAGCAGGAATGGCTCTACCGATGTTCTGGTCATGCAACCTCTGGACCATATCGGTTGATACCGTTGCATACTCTTCGAGGACGCAACCAATGACAGTGTGCACTGTTCCTAACTCGGATATCACAAGGACGTCGCCCGAAGCCGGCACAAACTTGTACCTGTCATAATCGGCATTCTCTTTGCCCGCAAGCCAATCTTGAAAGGATTCCTTCTTATATATCCGTTTCCACTGCTCGAAGTCGCACAAGAACACGTATCCTCCCGGCTTTACCTGGAGAATATGAAATACTTCTAGCTTATGCTCGATGTGTCTTTGAAAACTAAACCCCTGCCGTTCATTCTGGATAAATATCGAGTAACCGACAGGCGTTGCGGCCTTGATCGCGTACGACTTATACTTCAGAATGAATCCCAGTTCCATCTGGAACCTCGTGATCTGTCTGGCTTCCGCCCCGGACAACTGATTCCGCAGGATTGATCGCAAAAGTAGCTTTAGGAGCATCTCCAGCCGTTCGGCCTGGTCGATCGGCAAATCCCTGCGGAGGTGCTCTTTGAACACGGGCAGACCTCGCAATCCGCATTCGATCAGCCTCCGTACGATATCGCTTTCATTTGTTTCAGAGTGGGCCGCATAGGCATCGAGATCCCGTGATAGCTCACTGTATTTGGTGGTCATCTTATCTCTCTATACTCTTCCCGCCGAAAGGCCTATCATGGAAAATGATCCATGGAGTTTCAAATCAAGAAGGCTTCGGAAGTTCCACGGGCCCCCGGCTGAACGAGCGGGAGCCAAAACTAATACGAAAGGTCCGTAGCGATGCCTGCGGAGCCGCCACGAAAGAAATCCAGTCGTTTTCAATAAGGCATCCGTCTCCGGACAAGCGCAGTTCGATCGAAACACCGCCCAGCAGAACAACATTGATCGCGGCGCCCCGATCGACCTGTCTTCGAACGGTGAAGTCATGTACACCAGTGAACTTGAGTTGATAGACCCGATCCCAGGTTCCCGAGAACATCGGGCAAACAAGTACCAGCGGTATCTGATGACAAACGGCCCGATTCTCGGTAATGCATTTGTCGAAGCCGAAATACAACGTTGTGCCGCCTGTGAAGCAAATTGGGCAGAGATTTGAATCCGATTCAAAATGATAGGGGGCAATCGTCATATACTCTGCAACGTCTCCCTCCATGTATTTGTAAACGTCTCCGCAATCTCGATGATAGTAGCACGCGTAGCGATCTATTTGGCCAGTGGCCGCAAAATGTCGGCGATGATACAAAAACCCGTTACGATACAACGGGATGTCGGCATCGAAAGGAGCCAAGACAACGCCGAGATTCTTGCCGACAAATGGGTCCGCATCAATGTCGATAATCAGCGGCATTCCGCCCAATTCGACAGTGCTATAAGCGTGAATAGGTGGTCTGCGAACTTCATCTGTATAAAAGGACGGCCAGAACTGGCGACAGGAGATCTCGCTTGGAAAGCGGTAGGCCGCGAGAATGGCGGCGACATGCTTTTCGACACACGTGATGCACATGGCACCCAGACCATCATCGACGGGATAAGCCAGGGAATCCAATCCAGCGTTTTGAGATATCAGCTCGGCTTTGACTCGAATCAGGTCCTGAATAGCTGAGAGCAGCCTCTGCTCGACATGTGGCTGCAGGTCGAGGGAGTGCGCACGCAATCGTTGAATGGCATCGCGTGCTGATGCGGAAGCATATGGTGAAATTAGTCCAGCAAGTTCTTCTTGTAGCATCACGGAGTCCTGAACTAGAGACACCCTCGACGAGACGGAAATGGATGGCCTGCCCCAGCAGTCCCGGAGCGTGTCGGGCGTCCTTGTAAAGCGAATCGCATGCAGCCTAAAGCCGCCTGGTCGCGTGGCAGTGATGTCAAACTGTCCGGAATCATCAGCGTCCACAAGTATATCGAAATCCTCGGCGATTCCACCCAGTTCGGCAGAAGCGGGCCAGCGGGACGATCGGGGACCGCGCACAGATATCCAGAGATCGCCTCCGAATACTTCCTTAAATGTATGGAGAGACTCACCCTCCATTGGCAAAATAGCTGACACAATGTTTCCGGCGTGACCTCGTGGTCGAATTGGCGCGCAACCGGCGGGTGCGGCGGATCATCGGGCCGCGGATGTCGGAGGCGACCCAGGCGTGGCGCGCCCTAACAGCGAGGAGGATTCAGAGTCCAGGAACAACTGCGCGAGAGCGTGCGTTCTCAGAATCGACGCCGGACAGGTGGTGGAGATTGGGCCTTCGATGGTATCTCGCACGGCTTCGGCCTTGCGGAGTTCCGGAACGCAGCAGATGAGGTTTGTCATACCAACGATGGTGGGACAGGTCAGCGATAATGCATGCTCCGGCACGGCGGAGATGCCGTCGAAATGGCCTTCGCCAACCTGCTGTCGCCGGCAGGCATCGTCGAGATGGACAATCTTGACCGGCAGGGGGTCGGCGAAGTCCGCCACCGGCGGGTCGTTGAAGCCAATGTGTCCGTTCTCGCCGATTCCGATAAAGCCGGCGTCGATGGGCGCCTCGGCGAGCAGGGCGCCATAGCGGCGGCACTCAGCTTCCACATCCGGCGCGTCACCGTTAACATAGTGCATGGCGCGCAGCGGAACGCGGTCGGCCAGCCTCGTCTTCAGCCACAGCCGGAAACTCGCCGGGTGCGTCATCGCCATGCCGGCGTACTCGTCCAGGTGGAACGCCTCGACGGCGCTCCAGTCGAGGTCTGGGGCCAGTACGAGTGCGTCAATAAAGTCGAGCTGGGAATTGCCGGTGCTCACCACAATGCGTGCGCGGCCGCGGGTGGCGATGGCACCGCGCAGGATCGCGGCCGCAGCCTCTGCCGCTACGCCGGATGCCTCGCGTTTGGATGAGAATACCTGCACCTGCATAACGCCGGCATGGAACGTCTTTATTAGGGATGACATGGGGTACCTCTCAAATGGATTCTGCATTTAGCCTTGTTCTTGGCCCGCCGTCCGCGTGGGGACGAGCAGACAGACAAACAGGGTGGCGGCGAGCGGAACGGTGCTGGCGGCCACCAGCACGGGCTGGAAGGAGTAGTGGTCGGCGGCCCAGCCGATCAGGTAGGTGGAAAGAATCGTGCCGAGGCCGGCGCCAGTGCCGCTCATACCGCTCACTGTGGCGACCTCAGAGGACGGATAGAGATCGGACGGCAACGTCAGTGCCATCGTGGACCATGCCGCATAGCTGAACGTGGAAATGGCGAAGAGCGCGATCAGTAGAGCGAAGTTGTTGAGAAACGCGGCCGGGATCAAGCACGCCATGCCGGCACCGCAAACCACGACCACGAATTTGCGCGCCCGCACGACGGGCCAGCCCCGGCGAATGAGGTAGCTCGAGAATCCACCTCCGGAGAAATTGCCGAGGTCGGCGGCAAGGAACGGAACCCAGAAGCCGACGAGTGCATTCTCCAGCCGGAATCCCTTCGAGACGAGGTAAATAGCGAACCAGTCGGCGACAAAGTACCAGACGGGATCGGTGAGCGCCCGGCCGAGTATGATGCCCCAGGTTTGGCGCATACCGAGCAGCGCGAGCCAGGAGTGGGATGATTCAGAACCACTCTTTCCCGCTTCTGCTCTGCCGCTGAGAATGTAGTTGCGTTCGTCTGAGCCGAGTCGGGGATGAGTCTCAGGCGGGTGATAGAATCGCCGCCAGACAAGCACCCAACTGAAACCGAGCATTCCCGTTACTACGAAAACCGGGCGCCAACTGCCGAAGCTGTGATAGAGCCCCACCACAAGGGCAGGCGCGACGGCGGCGCCGATGGCCGAACCGCTGTCGAACAGGGCCACAGCCCAGCCGCGTTCGGTCTTGGGAAACCATTCGGCGACAGCCTTTGTTGCGCCGGGCCAGTTGGCAGCCTCGCCTGCACCGAGCAGAAAGCGGAAAGCCATGAAACTCCTCAGGCCTTGCGCTGTCGCGGTCATGATGGCCGCTATCGAATACCAAGTGACCGAAAGCAGCAGGCCTCGGCGAGTGCCAAGCCAGTCGAGCAAGCGCCCCGCGACAGTCTGCATCACCGCGTAGGAGACGCGGAAGGAAATGATCAACAGCGCAAAATCCGAGTTCGTCCAGTGGTAGTCGGACTTCAACAAAGGGGCAAGCACACTGAGTGTCTGGCGGTCGATGTAATTGATGACCGTGGAGGCAAACAGCAAACCACCAATCCACCATCGCAGCCGGGGAATCGCCGGGCGGCCCCCACCCTGGTTCCGTTCGACCATTATTTCCATCCAAAAACGAGGAGGGAATGCGGGCTGAGGCCCAGCCCCGCGACTTCCCTCGACGGAAACCCGTTGCTGAATGTGATCCAGATCATGTCGATCCCAGCATCAGGCCAGGGCTACCCGGCCGCGAGGCCAGTCAGGACGCGTTCAGTCCAATCCGCGTCGGGCCGGACCTCGACGGAGTCCTCATAAAGTGCGCGCACAAGGCCGGGCGCGACGGGTTGACCGTTGGCATCTACGGGCCCGGCGAGGATGACACGGCGGGGCGCGACGAGGCGCGCGATGAAGGGCAGGTCGGTGCGGGTAAGCACGCCAGGCAGGAAGCTCGAGAAAGGCTCGGTGTAGCTATCGCCTGCGAGCAGGCTTGCCCAGGAGACGAGGCCGCGCGCGAGGTAGGCGACGGCGAGGCCGGAATCGAGCGCTGTGGCGCAGAGCGCAGGCAGGGTCATATGACCACTGGCGGCGAGCACGAGCGGACGCTCGCGGCCGACACGCTGGCGCACAGCCGAGGACATCGCGAGGATGTCGTCCACGCGCTGCGCGAGCAGCGGATGCCCGAGGATGAGCGAAGCCCAGGCGTAAGCTTCCTCGCTCGAGTGCGACGCGTTGTAGAAAGAGTTGCCGCGACCGAGTTCGGGCGTAAGGTCGCCGATACCGCGGACGTCAAAGGCGCAGACGAGGTGACCAGCGGCGGCAAGATTCTGGCAGAGATCACCCTCGCGCCAGTGGCGTGTGCGACCGGCAGGATCGAGCAGTAAAAGCGCGGAGCGGAGCGGAGTGACAGGCGACGGATTGAACACGTAGGCGGGCAGAACGACACCGGGAGCGGAGGCGACCTCACAGGTTTCAACCTCGCAGCCGAGCGCACGGTCGCGCGCCAGCACGATGAGCTTAGCCGACGGCGCGGAGCCGAGTCCCAACAGCGTACGCAGCGCGGCGGCGTCGAGGGGCGCGGGCGAAACGGGCGCTGCGGGCGGGAGAGCGGGCTGGACTCCCGCCACAAGCACTAAGTCGGGTTCGGGCTGGACCGGGGGCTCGGAGACCAAGCGAGTGGAGCTGTGGAGCCAACGCTCGAGGAAGCGGTAGCTTTGGAGGCGCAATTCCGGCGCGAGGGCATGCGGTAGGGCTGTGGCGCCCCACTCGAGGCGGTCGGCGGCGCCGAGAAGCGCGTAGACGCGGCGGAGCTTCTCAAACTCCTCGAGGCCACTTTGGAGATACGAGGGCGAGTAGGTACCGAACGAGTCGCGCTCACTCACCAATAGCAGCAGCGGCTTGGGGGCGAGCGGGTAGAGCAGGTCCCAACGGTCGAAGCCGAGCGGGCCGGAGCCGATGAGATTCTGCTCGGCGTCGTCGGTGGAGCCGGGCGGGTTGAAGCCGTCGCAGGCGAAGTTCTCGGTGTTGCCGCAGGAAACGACGGCGCAGGCCAGGCGCGAATCGACGGCGGCGAGGAACATGGTGAGCGTGGCACCGCCGGACTGGCCCATGGAAGCGATGCGCGTGCGGTCTACCATGGGAAGATCCCAGAGCACGTCGAGACTGCGAACAGCATCCCAGAGTTGGAGCCTCGTGGCGCTATCGCCGGAGAGGAGGAGTTGGCGCCCTAGCCGGGAATGTTCCTCGTCGGCGTCGCCCGCCTTATAGTAGGTGCGCTCGCCCTGACCGAAGGGATCAAAGGCGAGCACGACGTAGCCGAGGCGGACGAGCGCCTGGCACGCCTTCTGATAAGTGTCGTTGGCTTTTCCGTTCAGGCTATGGCCCATCTGGAAGAGAACAGCGGGGAAGGGCGGCTGCGCCCCATCCGGCAAATACAGGTTGGCCGGGATGCGCACGCCGGTGCGGCTCTCGTAGACAAGCAACTGGACGCGATAGCCGTCGCGGGCAAAGCCGCCGGTTTGGTGGACAAGGAGCGGGGTGCGCTCCGGTTCGCCGCCGATGAGTTGCCAAAGGGTCTTGCGAACCCACTGCTGGCGGGCGCGCACGTCGTCGGGCGTCTTCAGTTGTGCGAGCGCTGCCTCGCGCCGCTGGTAGGCCTGGCGCGCCAGGGCGGCGAGATAGTCGGGTAGGCAGCGGGCATAAAGACGGAACCGCGGCTGAGCGAGAGCCGCGGTTCCACCGGCCAGTGCGAGAAGGATCGACCGACGCGTTAACATGTCCACATCATTTTAGAACGTGATGCATAAGCGTCAACTTAGGGAGGTCAGACCTTCTCGGGCACGACGAAAGGCTTGCGATACTCGCGCCGGAACATCCGGTTGGCCTCTGCGTCGCCGCGGACGCTGTAGCTGGCCGCATCGAACTGGAGCGTCCTGCCCACCCGGTAGGAGATGTTTGCCAAGTGGACCAGCGTTGTCGAGATTGCGCCTTCTTCAATCGGGGCGTTGAGGTCCTCTTGCTTGCGCGTGCGCAGCGCCGCGATGAAGTTGGCCCAATTGTTTCCGATGTCCTCGCCGGAGGGACCGGGCTCCGAGTCGCGTCCGAGGAAGCTTTGGTAACGGCCGTGGTCTTCGTCCCAAACTGCCAGGCGTCCCTTCGACCCGTAGAACACCGCGCCGACGGTGTTGGGCGCGCGCCCGTCCTCGCCTATGCCGGATTCATGGTTGCTCATCCAGTGTCGCACCTCGAACACCATCATCTTCTTTTTGCCGTTGTCGTCGAACTCGAAGCTGGCATTCAGGGTGTTCGGTGTTTCCTGGTCATCGTCGAACATGAAGTGGCCGCCGATGGCACTCACCTTGGTGGGGTACTTCACGCCCAGGCCCCACCGGCAGACGTCCACCTGATGAATGCCCTGGTTCCCGAGATCGCCGTTGCCGTAGTCCCAGAACCAGTGCCAGTTGTAGTGGAATCGGTTCCGTGTAAAAGGGTGCTCGGGCGCCGGGCCGAGCCAAAGGTCGTAGTGGACACCCGGCGGCACCGGTTCCCCCGGCTTCCGGCCGATGGTGTCACGCCATTTGAAACAGAGGCCGCGGGCCATGTAGACGTCGCCGATAAGCCCGCCGTGGACGTGCCGCATGGCCTCCCGCGCAATGCTGGAGCGGCTATTGGTGCCGTGCTGCACCAGGCGATTGTACTTCCGCGCGGCGGCTACTATTTGCCTGGCCTCGAACATGTCGTGGGAGCAGGGCTTCTCCACATAAACGTCTTTCCCCGCCTGGCAGGCCCAGATCGTCTGGAGGGTGTGGTGATGGTTCGGAGTAGCGATGGAGACGGCGTCGATGGTTTTGTCTTCCAGGAGCTTGCGGATATCGGAGTAAACGGCCGGGCGCTTCTTCCCGGCTTTTTCCATGTCCGCGATGCAGACGTTCTGCACGGACTCGTCGATGTCGCAGATGGCCGCGACTTCCACGTTCGGCATGGCTCCGTAGCGGGCGACATGAACCTTGCCCTGCCCGCGCACTCCGACGCAAGCGACCCGCACGGTATCATTGGCGCTGGCCAGCATCGTGGAACGAACTGCCGAACCAGCAGCCAGGGAACCCATCATAAAATGTCTTCGCTGCATTTTCGTACTCCTCGCGGCTTAACGTAACACACGCCACGCCACGAAGCGCGGCGCTTGCCGCCGGTCATTTCGCCGGGACGGCGTGCTCCTTTACATAGGAGTCGATGCGCGGGTCGCGGTCCGCGCCGGCGGCGCCCGGGGCGATATAGTGGAAGGCTTCGGCGTATTCCACGCCGTATTGCCTGCCTAACTCGCGACTGTGAGTGAGGCTGAATTCCTTGATGTAGTTGCGGTCGGCGGTGACGTCGTCGTCGCCGAGCAGGGGGAGGCGCTGATTGCGTTTTGCGAGCTCGGCGCGGAGACGCGATCCGCAGTGGCCGCCCGGGCCCTTGGCGACGTTCGCGCGAATCGCGTCGACGCGCTTATCGATCTGCTTGCTGATATCCACTACCCGCGTGATCTCGGGACGGCGCGCGAAATAGTATTTGTCCTGCACGGCTTTCGGCTGGAGGCCGGCGGCGAAGTGCTCCGCATAATCGTGCGCGCGGCCGGCCATCCAGCACGCGGCTTCGACTGCCTTCGCCAGCGTGTAGTGATCGGGATTCTCTTCGTCGTGCGCCCAAGGGTCCCAGCCGACTACGGTGTCGGCCTTGACGAGGCGAATCAGAAAAATGACGCGGCCGATCAGTTCGTTGAGCCAGACATCGCCCATCCGGTGGTTGCTGTAATTCAGATCGAAATGGGCTTTGCATCCGAGAACGCGCGCCACCTCGTCGTTGTCACGCTCGTTGCCGAGCACGTGCTCGCCGATGGTTCCGGGCGTGCCGAGGCCGGGGGCATCGCCCATGTCGTCGTTCGACGCGCGCACTAAGTAGCCGGTGTAACCCTCTTCGATCAGCTTGGCGACTGTGCCTGCGGCCGAAAGCGGGATGTCATCGGAATGCGCCTGGAGCGCGAGCAGGACTCTTCCCTTGTGGGGCTGGCCTGGGTTGGAGCGCTCCAGTACCACGCGGGAGTCGGCCTGGGGTGGTTGCTGTTGTGGTTGTGGTTGAGAACGCGCCAACCGGGAGATCGCGCCGGCGGCAACCAGACTGCCACAGAAATTGCGCCGTAACATGGAACCGATTATACTCTCGTCGAGGTTGTGCAATGCGAATTACAGAGATCCGATCGGCAGGACTGCGCCATGGCACGCCTGAGGGCGGGTGGGCCAATGAAATCCGTCCGGAAGATTGCGTCCACACGCTGATCGCGGTCTTCACCGATGAAGGCGTGACCGGATGGGGATCTACCTTCACGAACGACGCGCTGGTGCACGGGGCGCTCGGCGTGCTCGAACCGCTCTACCGCGGCGAGAACCCGCTGGAGCCGGAGCGTGTCAGCGAGAAACTGCATGCGAACACCTTCTGGATGGGCCGCGGGGGTCCATCACGCACGCGATCAGCGGGGTCGACATCGCGCTTTGGGACATTCTCGGGAAGGCGACCGGACAGCCCGTGGGGAGGCTGCTCGGGGGACGGTATCGGGAGCGGGTGCGGCCCTACGCCTCGGTACTGATGCGCGAACCGCGCGCGCTGGCCGAACAACTGAGCGGCATTCGCGGGCAGGGCTTCCGCGCGTTCAAGATCGGCTGGGGCCCCTTCGGGCGGCACAGCTTCGCGATGGACGAAGCCATCGTGCGGGCGGCGCGCCAGGCGATAGGACCGGAGTCCTTCCTGATGGTGGACGCGGGTGCGAGCGACGCCTTCTGGCCGCAGGATTACAAATGGGCGGCGCGGACCGCGCGCATGCTCGCCGCCTACGATGTCCACTGGTTCGAGGAGCCGCTCGATCCCGACAACCTGCACGATTACGTGCTGCTGCGGAACACGTCCGCGGTACCGATCGCGGGCGGCGAGGTCTTGACGCGGAGGCAATCGTTCGCCCCGTGGCTGCGGCAGCGCGCCTTCGAGATCGTGCAGCCGGACGTGACGAAGGTGGGGGGAATCAGCGAAGAACGGCGCATCGCGTGGATGGCGGAGGAGAATGGCGTGCGATTCATCCCGCACGGGTGGAACACGGCGTTGGGACTGGCGGCGGATCTGCACCTGGCCTCAGCCAGCCGGAAGACCGATATGGTCGAGTACCTCATGGGCTCGCCGTTCATCGACGACCTGGTGACGGCGCCGTGGAAGCTGGACGCGGAGGGCATGCTGGCCATCCCGGACGGCGCCGGATTGGGAGTTGAGCTCAACATGGACGCGGTGGAAAAGCATACGGGCGAGCGCTTCCAGGCGGCGCGAGCGGGCATCTGACATG